>Ga0066256_1000243_pt1 | contig 217315 bp, 214 predicted proteins | sample ThiBio_1000_biof_FD_87107 | JGI IMG/M metagenome (GOLD analysis project Ga0066256, IMG submission 87107) | Wastewater bioreactor microbial communities from Cape Town, South Africa - Thiocy_expt_1000_biof (version 2) | ecosystem: Engineered > Bioreactor > Thiocyanate-remediating >...
ATTTTGTCGGTCACGCTTTTCGAGAAGATGCCCTTGCAGCAAGCCTTTCCGGCCGGCGGGCACATTTCGGCGCAGGGCGCTCCTTGCAACCAACTGAATTTATTCACGATTTAACCGGACAGCAGTGTACTTCCCTATCTTTTTATAGACCCTGCAGGAAAATTCGCTCATGCGCGCGGGCCGCGTCGTGCCAGATAGAACCATTCCTGCCCCGCCTGTGCCGCCGGGTTGGGAAACACGATGTAGCCCCCGCTTCCGGCGCGCACCGGCGTGCCATCATGACGGGTGCCGACGATCTCGTTCGCCGCGACCGGATCGAAGCTCGCCCAGGGACGCACGAAGGTGTCGCCGGAGTGGGTGCGATCGACCACCTGATACAGGCGCAGCGCTTCCATCTGCGCCACCGGCGCCGGCCGCGGTTCAGTACTCAGGCGCAGATGCGCCAGCGCGCGGTGGATGGCATGGTAGGCCACCTCCGGTGCCGCGGGATCGTCGTGCTGGCCGCATTCGAGCGTGAGCGCGATACCGCCCGTGCTGCGCATGAATTCGGTGGTGCCGATACCGTAACGCACGTCTGCCTCGCGCGCCGGGGCGCCCGCGGCGGCCCGCCGTGCCACCCCGGAGGCGTAGGTGTCGAGCCAGCCGTCGACGCAGCGGTGCACGCCAAGACCCAGCGCCAGCGCGGTTTCCTCCGCCGCGCGCGCGAACGGCTCGAGCGTGCCGGCATTGTCCTCGGGACCGAGCATGACGAAGGGCGCGCCGGCGGTATGGAAGGAATGCAGATCGAGCAGCGCGTCGTGCGCAGCGAGCAGCGGGCACAGCCAGTTCGCCACGTGGTCCTCGAACTCGGCGGGCGCATCCGTCGGCGCGAGGTTGCGGTTGAGGTTGCGCTCGCCGTTGCGCGTTCGCCGCGCATAGGCGAGCGGATTGGCCACCGGCACGAAGCTCACCTGTCCGGCGGCGATGTGGAGTTGCCCGGCTTCGATCTCGCCGATCACGCGGCGAATCGCCTGCGTGCCGCAGGTTTCGTTGCCGTGCACCGCGCCCAGCACGACGAGGCGCGTGCCTGGCGCCAGGCCGGTGAAGGTCACCGATTCGAAGGGCAGCGGGAGGGGAGCATTCACAGCGACCACGCCTTGAAGAACAGGGAACCGCTCGACACCAGCAACAACACGCCGATCAGCCGCGTCACCTGCGCCGGCGCCAGGCCGACGTGGACGCGTCCGCCGACATACAGCGCACCCAGCACCAGCGGCAAAGCGGCCGCGTAGGCCAGCCACACGCGGCCGGAGAGCAGGAGGCCCGCCGCGGTGAAACTGCCGATGCGGGTCAGACCCTCGGTGAAGAATAACGCAGAAAGTGTCGCGCGCAGTGCGCGCTTGTCGTGGATGCGATGGGTAAGGTAGATGACATAGGGAGGGCCGCCGGTGCCGAACAGCGCGCCGACCGTGCCGCCGGTGAGCGAGGCGGGAATCGCCCATAGCCTCGACGCCGGCTTCTCGCCATGCACATTGAACACGCTGCGCAGCGCGAACACCAGCACGAACGCTGCCAGCGCGAAGAGCATGGGCGCCTGGGGCAGGTTGACCAGCAGGCCGGTGCCCAGCACCACGCCGAGCGTGCCCAGCGGAATCAGGATGCCGATCTCGCGCCATTTCACGCGGCTGAAATTGAAGCCGCCGATGAGCACCGAGGCGGTGAAGTCGAGCAGCAGCACCCAGGGCACGACGAATTGCAGCGGCATGAAAAGCGCCAGCAGCGGCACCGAAATCAGCCCCGAGCCGAATCCGGTGATGCCGCGAATGACGTACGCGCCGAGCAGGATCGCTGCCGCGGCGGCGAGTTCACCCGGGTTCACGAACGTGCGCCGCGCTCGATGGTGACGCCCAGTTCACGCACGCCGGGCACGATGGCGAACTTGGTGACCGACACACGCACCCAGGGTGCGCCGAACTCCTCGCGCACGATCGCCGCGACGCGCTCGGCCACCGCCTCGACCAGCGCCAGCGGACGCGGCGCCTGGCGCAGCACATCGCCGATGCGCCCCGCCACCGCACCGTAGTCAATGGTATCGGCGACGTCGTCGCTGCTGCCCGCGCGACTGTGCGGCAGGCCGATCTCGAGATCGATGCGGACCGGCTGCGGCACTTTGCGTTCCCACTCGTATACGCCGATAATCAGTTCGAGGCGAAAATCCCGCAAATACAAAATATCCATCGAAGCATCCGCGGCGCCACCCGCCCGGAGTCCCGGCCAAAACCCGCCATTCTACTGACTTATGAGCGCCCTGTTGCTGATCGTTGCCGCCTACCTCCTCGGCTCGCTGTCGTTCGCCGTCATCGTCAGCCGCGCCATGGGCCTGCCCGACCCGCGCAGCTTCGGCTCAGGCAACCCCGGCGCGACCAACGTGCTGCGCACCGGACGCAAGGCCGCGGCGGCGCTGACACTTCTCGGCGATGCACTGAAAGGCTGGCTGGCTGTGGTGCTGGCGCGCCTGCTCGCGCCGCGCTTCGGCCTCGGCGAGGACGTGGTGCTGCTGTGCGCGCTCGCGGTATTCGTCGGCCATCTCTATCCGGTATTTTTCCGCTTCCAGGGCGGCAAGGGCGTGGCCACCGCGCTCGGAGTGCTGGTCGGCATCGATCCTTGGCTTGGGCTGGCCTGTCTCGCGACCTGGCTCGCGGTCGCCCGGCTGTTCCGCATTTCCTCGCTTGCCGCACTTTCCGCCGCTGCATTGGCGCCTGTCTATGCCGGGCTGCTGACAGGGTGGGGCAAGACGACGCTCGCGGTGCTGGTGATCGCGCTGCTGCTGGTCTATCGTCACAAGAGCAACCTCGTGAAGCTGGTTGCCGGCCAGGAAACGCGCATCGGCGCGCCAAAGTGACCCTAGGGTAAATTTTCCGACACCCATGGTGCTATTCGACAAGACCATCGACCACGCCAAGGAGAGCCTCGCCGAAGTCTCGCGCGAAGCGATCGACCACGCCGGCCAGCGCCTGTCCGACGTGGTGAAGGACGGCGTCTCGCAGGCGGGCACCGAGCTCAAGGATGTCATCTGGCGCGCGAGCCAGGAAATCGACGCCAAGCTCGACAAGATCTCCGACGAGTTGCACGAACAGCGCCAGTTCACCAAGGACGACGTGCGCGAGCTGGTCGATTACGCGGGCGAGCGGCTCGGCGCGCTGATGGACGAACGCATCGTCCGCGCCAAGAGCGAAATCTCCCTCCTGGTGCAGGAAAAGGTCGAATACTTCAAGGGCGAGATCGACCACTTCTTCATCGAGCGCCAGCGCGACCTCGCGCGCGAGCGACGGCGGCTGTTCTTCAACGTCGCCATCGCCGTGGTGGCCTCGCTGTCGCTCGGCTTCGTCTCCTGGCTGTACCACCAGTACCTCGGCGGCGGGCTCGACGTGTTTTCGGCGTTCCGCATCATCTTCGCCTCGCTCGCCGGCGGCTATGCCGCCTATCTCGCGGTGAAGCTGCTGCGCCACTGGCTGGCGATGTCCGAGCACAAGAAGGACACCCTGTTCCTGGTCAGCCGCTACTGGGGGGTGCTGCGCCCGGAAAGCGTCTTCGGCACCCTGGTGCTGGTATGCCTGATGGCCGCGCTGGTCGGCTTCCTGCTGTTTCCCGACCAGATCGCCCACTTCACCGGTGGCGAAAAATGGCTGCGCATGCTGCGCGAGGCGTTTCCGATGCTGCCGCACTGACCGAGTCTCGCTGCGCGAATTTCACGGTAACGCCATCCGCCTCACCGCTCAAGCGCATCCAGCGTCGCCAGCTCCCAACGCGGGCGCACCGGAAAGCCCATGTCGTCCGCCTCGACACCCGCCGCGAGGCGCTGCGCGCCGGCGAAGGCGATCATCGCGCCGTTGTCGGTGCAGAATTCCAGGCGCGGATAGAACACCTCGATGCCGCGCCGCGCGGCTTCGCACGTGAGCTGCTCACGCAGGCGCGCATTGGCGCCCACGCCGCCCGCCACCACCAGCCGACGCGCCCCGGCATGCGTGCATGCGGCGAGACTCTTGCCCACCAGCACGTCGACCGCCGCCGCCTGGAAGGCCGCCGCGATGTCCGCGGCGGCGTCCATACCGGCCTTTTTCACCAGCGTCAGCACCGCCGTCTTCAGGCCGGAAAAACTGAAATCGAAGTCGCCCGAATTAAGCATCGGCCGCGGCAGGTTGAAGCGGGCCGGATCGCCGCTCGCCGCCAGCTTCGCCAGCGCCGGCCCGCCGGGATAGCCCAGCCCCAGCAGTTGCGCGGTCTTGTCGAACGCCTCCCCTGCCGCGTCGTCGAGCGTCTCGCCGAGCAGCGCATAGCGCCCCACGCCCGCGACGTGCATCAGTTGCGTATGCCCCCCCGACACCAGCAGGGCGACGAAGGGAAATTCGGGCGGCGCGTCGGAAATCAGCGGCGACAGCAGGTGCCCTTCGAGATGGTGCACGCCGACCGCGGGAATACCCAGCGCATAGGCCAGCGCGCGTGCCATGCCGGCCCCCACCAGCAGCGCGCCGGCGAGCCCCGGCCCCTGCGTGTAGGCGATGCCGTCAAGCTCCGCAAGTGTGCGGCCACTCTCGGCCATCACCCTGCGCGTCAAGGGCAGCACGCGGCGGATGTGGTCGCGCGAGGCCAACTCGGGGACCACGCCGCCGTATTCGCTGTGCATCGCCACCTGCGAATGCAGCGCATGCGCGACGAGACCGTGCGCGGTATCGTAGAGCGCGACACCGGTTTCATCGCAGGAGGATTCGACGCCAAGCACCAGCATGATCGTGCCCCGCACGGGGGCTGGCAAAAAGAACGGGGGCTTGCTATTATTCTAGTTTTTCCCGTTCCCAGGAAGCCTCTTTCATGCCTCACGTCAAAGTCAAGGAAAACGAGCCGTTCGACGTCGCCCTGCGCCGCTTCAAGCGCTCCATCGAGAAAGTCGGCCTGCTGACCGAACTGCGCGCCCGCGAGTTCTACGAGAAGCCCACCGCCGAGCGCAAGCGCAAGCTCGCCGCCGCCGTCAAGCGCCAGAGCAAGCGCCTGCGCAGCCAGCAACTCCCGCCCAAGATGTACTGATTCCGCCTGCGCGGATTTCCGATCCATGTCGCTCAAGGACCGCATCACGGAGGACATGAAGACCGCGATGCGCGGCCGCACCAATCCCGATGAGGCGCAACGCGCCAGGGACGCTGCGCACCTCGGCACCATCCGCCTGCTGCTCGCGGCGATCAAGCAGAAGGAAGTCGACGAACGCGTCGAACTCGACGACGCCGCGGTGAGCACGGTCGTCGAAAAACTCATCAAGCAGCGCAAGGATTCGATCACCCAGTTCCGTGCCGCCGGCCGCGCCGACCTGGTCGCCGCCGAAGAGGCCGAACTGGCCGTGCTACAGACCTATCTGCCCGAACAGCTTTCCCCCGCCGAAGTCGAGGCTGCGGTGGCCGCCGCGATTGCCGAGGCCGGCGCCGTCAGCGCGAAGGACATGGGCAGGGTCATGGGCCTCGTAAAACCCCGCCTCGCCGGCCGCGCCGACATGGGGCAGGTGTCCGCCCTCATCAAGAACCGCCTCGCCGGCTGATCCACGGCCGGTTTTCCGCGTCCATGATGCGGTCATGATCCCGCGCGATTTCATCGACACCCTGCTCGCCCGCGCCGACATCGTCGACGTCATCGATCGCCGCGTACCCCTGAAGAAGGCCGGCCAGAACTACCAGGCCTGCTGCCCTTTCCACAACGAGAAAACCCCCTCCTTCACGGTCAGCCCGACCAAGCAGTTCTACCACTGCTTCGGCTGCGGCGCGCACGGCACCGCGCTCGGCTTCCTCATGGAATACGAGCACATGGGCTTCCCCGATGCGGTCGCCGCCCTGGCGCAGGACGTCGGTCTTACGGTGCCCGAATCGGCAGGGGAACCCGAGCGGCCGAAGCCGCCGCCCGCGCTGTGGGACGCACTCGACCAGGCCGCGCAGTTCTACCGGCAGCAGTTGAAACAGTCGCCACGTGCGGTCGACTATCTCAGGCAACGCGGCCTCACCGGCCAGATCGCCGCGCGCTACGGCATCGGTTACGCGCCGGACGGCTCGCCGCTGAAACAGGTGTTCAGGGATTACATGGCCGACGCGCTCGCCGCGTCGGGCCTGGTCATCGACGGCGAGCGCGGGCGCTACGACCGCTTCCGCGACCGCATCATGTTCCCCATCAGGAACGTCAAGGGACAGATCGTCGGCTTCGGCGGGCGCGTGCTCGGCGAGGGCGAGCCGAAATACCTCAATTCGCCGGAAACGCCGCTGTTTCACAAGGGCTCGGAAGTCTACGGCCTGTTCGAGGCGCGCGCCGCGATCAAGGCGGCTGGCCGCGTCATCGTCGTCGAGGGTTACATGGACGTGGTGGCGCTCGCCCAGCACGGCGTGGAATTCGCCGTTGCCACCCTGGGCACCGCCACGACGCCCGTGCACGCGCGCACCCTGCTGCGCCACAGCGACCGCCTGATCTATGCCTTCGACGGCGACGCCGCCGGGCGCAAGGCGGCCTGGCGCGCGCTGGAAAACACCCTGGAAGCGCTGCAGGACGGCAAGGAGGCGAGCTTCCTGTTCCTGCCGCAGGGCGAAGACCCCGACAGCTACATCCGGCGCCACGGCCGCGACGCCTTCCTGCACCTGCTTGATACCGACACCGTGCCGCTGTCGGCCTTTCTCGTGCGCGAGCTGGCGCGCGACCGCCGCCTCGATACCGAGGAAGGCCGTGCCGCGCTACTCAAGGAGGCGCGGCCCCTGCTGGCAAGAATTGCCGCGCCGCTGTTCGCCGGGCTCGTCCAGCGCAACCTCGCCGAACTCGCCCGCGTGACGCCCGACGAACTTCGTCACCTGGGCGTGCAATCCGCCGCACCGCGGCGCATTCCCGCACGGCCGCCGCGCCGGCCGGCCCCGTCGCGCCTGCGCGGTCTGGCACGCATCCTGCTGATGAGTCCGCAGCGCGCAGGCGAAATCGACGCACGCTGGTTCGATGCGGACGACCCGTTGAGCCGCCCGGTGAGCGAGCTGGTGGAATGGCTGCGGGGCATCGGCACACCGGGGCTGCCGGCACTCGCCGAGGCTGCACGCGGCAGCACGCTGGAGACGCTGGTAGGCGAACTCATGGTTGATATGCTGGACAAAGACGACGGATGGGACTGGAACGCGGAGTTCGACGGCGCCGTTCAGCAGTTGCGCGACGACTGGCGCCGGCGCCGGATGCAGGAACTGGCGGCACGCCCGCTGGCCAGTCTGAGCACCGAAGAACGCCTGGAACTGACCGATCTGGCACGCGCCTCGTGAACCGCGTTGCCAGAAAGGCCGATACAAAGCCGGCCGATACGGTATAATTTCTCGTTTTTTTACGTTTTTCTGCCGCCCCCGCGCGGCATTCCGAACGGAGACCAAGCCTGTGGCTGTACGTGGACGAAAACCCGGCGGCAACGCCAAGAAATCCGAGGCGCTGATTCCGACGAAAGAACTGACACCGGTGGAGGCCGAAGCGCGCCGCACCCAGCTCAAGAACCTGATCATCCTGGGCAAGGAACGCGGCTTCCTCACCTACGCGGAGATCAACGACCACCTGCCCGACGAGGTGCTGGACGCCGATCAGATCGAAGGCGTGATCAGCATGATCAACGACATGGGCATCCAGGTCTACGACGAGGCGCCCGACGCCGAGACCCTGCTGATGCAGGAAGCCGCGCCCGCTGTCGCCGACGAGGACGTCGTCGCGGAAGCCGAGCAGGCGCTCACCACGGTTGATTCCGAATTCGGCCGCACCACCGACCCGGTGCGCATGTACATGCGCGAAATGGGCTCGGTCGACCTGCTCACCCGCGAGGGCGAGATCGAGATCGCCAAGCGCATCGAGGAAGGTCTGCGCCACATGGTGCAGGCAATCTCGTCATGTCCGTTGACCATTCAGCAGATCCTCGACATGGCGGCCCAGGTCGAGAAGGACGAATTGCGCATCGACGAACTCATCGACGGCTTCGTCGAAGCGGAGGCCGAATCCGCCGCCGCGGAAGAGGAACCGGAAACCGAGGCGGCCGACGAGGACGAGGACGACGAGGAGGCCAGCGCCAAGCTGGCGGCGGCCAACCTCGCGCAGCTCAAGACCGAAGCCCTGGCGCAGTTCGACTACATCCGCAAGGCCTACAAGAAGGCGCAGGGCGCGCAGGCCAAGTACGGCTTCGCCAGCCCGCAGCACGTCAAGGCACAGACCGAGGTCACCGAACTCCTGATGGCGATCCGCTTCTCGGTGCGCCAGGTCGACAGCCTGTGCGACCAGATCCGCAGCGCGGTCGAGGAAATCCGCTCGCACGAGCGGCGGATCATGGACTTCTGCGTCACCCGCGCCGGCATGCCGCGCGCGCACTTCATCCGCAGCTTCCCCGGCAACGAGACCAACCTCGCATGGCTGGACAAGGAAATCGCCGCCAAGAAGGGTTATTGCTCCACGCTCGCCAAGGTGCAATACGAAGTCAAGGCGCACCAGGAAGCGCTCGCCGCGATGCAGGAGCGCATCGGCCTGCCGATCAAGAACCTCAAGGACATCAACAAGCAGATGTCCACCGGCGAAGCCAAGGCACGCCGCGCCAAGCGCGAAATGATCGAGGCCAACCTGCGTCTGGTGATCTCCATCGCCAAGAAATACACCAACCGCGGCCTGCAGTTCCTCGACCTGATCCAGGAAGGCAACATCGGCCTGATGAAGGCGGTCGACAAATTCGAATACCGCCGCGGCTACAAGTTCTCGACCTATGCGACGTGGTGGATCCGCCAGGCGATCACCCGCTCGATCGCCGACCAGGCGCGCACCATCCGCATCCCGGTGCACATGATCGAAACCATCAACAAGATGAACCGCATCAGCCGCCAGATCCTGCAGGAAACCGGGCAGGAACCCGATCCGGCGACGCTGGCGGTCAAGATGGACATGCCCGAGGACAAGATCCGCAAGATCATGAAAATCGCCAAGGAGCCGATTTCCATGGAAACGCCGATCGGCGACGACGAGGATTCGCACCTCGGCGACTTCATCGAAGACGCGACCACGCTCTCCCCGGACGACTCGGCGATCTACGCCAACCTGCGCGACGCCACGCGCGAGGTGCTCGACAGCCTGACCTCGCGCGAAGCCAAGGTGTTGCGCATGCGCTTCGGCATCGAAATGAACACCGACCACACCCTCGAAGAAGTCGGCAAACAGTTCGACGTCACGCGCGAGCGCATCCGCCAGATCGAGGCCAAGGCTCTGCGCAAGCTGCGCCACCCCACGCGCTCCGAAAAGCTGAAAAGTTTCGTCGGCGGCAGCGAGTGAGCCGGCCAGCCCTCACGCGCGATGTATCGCTTTCGGGCCTGTAGCTCAGTTGGTTAGAGCAGGGGACTCATAATCCCTTGGTCCACGGTTCAAGTCCGTGCAGGCCCACCAATTTAAAAAGCCTAGGAGCCTGTCGGACTTGAGCGATCGTAGCGAGCCGAGTGGGAGAGCGAGGACAGATTTGTCCATTTTTGAGGCGCATAGCGGGCCTATGTAACGAAAAAATGGACAAATATGGACCGCTATCCCACCGGCGCAGTAGATCGTGCTCAAGTCCGACAGGCTCCTAGGATGGGTCCAGCGCGGCAAGGAGCCCACGCGCCTTGGCGCGCGTCTCGTCGAGTTCGCGCGCGGCGTCGGAATCGGCGACAATGCCTGCACCGGCGCGGAAATCCAGTCCCGCCCCACGCAGCAGAAAGCTGCGGATGAGGATGTTGAAGTCGAAACTGCCGTCGCGGTTGATGTAGCCGACGCTGCCGGTATAGCTACGGCGCGGCGTCTGTTCGAGCGCGCGGATGATCTGCATGGTGCGCACCTTGGGGCAGCCGGTGATGGTGCCGCCGGGAAACACCGCGCGCAAGGCGTCGATCACCCGGGCCCCCGCGCGCAGGCGGCCGCGCACGGTGGACTCGATGTGGTGCACGTGACGGTAGCTGGCCAGTTCCATCAGCGCACTCACCTCGATGCTGCCCGGCACGCACACGCGTCCCAGATCGTTGCGCTCCAGGTCGACCAGCATGACGTGCTCGGCCCGCTCCTTCGGGTGGGCGGCGAGCCGTGCCCGCAGCGCGGCATCCTCGGCCGGGTCCGGACTGCGCGGGTGGGTGCCGGCAATCGGTCGCGTTTCCAGCACGCCGTCGCGTCCCAGCCGCACCAGGCGTTCGGGCGAGGAGCTGACGATGGACCAGTCGTCGACCCGGACCAGCGCGGAGAACGGCGCAGGGTTCCTTTGCATCAGGCGCGCGAACAGCGCCGACGGCGGCACCGCATCGGCGAATTCCGCATGCCAGCCACGCGACAGGTTGACCTGGAACACGTCACCGGCGCGGATCCACACCTGCACCTGTGCGACGCCGTCGAGGAAGCGCGCGGGGGCATCTTCCGTCAGACTGCGCAGCGGCGGCATGGACGGAACGGCCGGCGGCGCGGCGTCGAGGTCGGCGGCCATGCGGTCGAGCAGGTCACCGGCACCGGCTTCCGCCATCAGTGTGCAGCGACGGCCCGCGCGATCGAACAGGATGGCCGCCGGAATGCGCGCCAGCCACGCGACGGGAAAGCCGTCGCCATCGTCGGCACGCCCCGCACTCGGTTCGAACCATGCGCCCAGTTCGTAGGACAGGGCACAAAGCCAGCCGCCGCGAAACGGCAGCTCTTCCGACCGGGGCTGTATCTGCGGCAAAATCCGCATCGCCGCGTGGGCCTCCAGCGCCGCCAGACCGTCAGCGGCAGCGAAGCGCGCGACGTCCTGGGGAAAGGCGAAGAGAATGTCCCAGCCGCTGTCGGCGCTGCCGATGAACAGACCGGGATAGCGGTCGGTGTGCGCCGCCTGCAGCGCGATCAGGTCAGGTGCGGCGCGCCCCGGCGGCAGCGGCCAGTCACGGAGCAGGATATCCGCAGGACCGGTCAAACGCGCTTGAAGACCAGCGAACCGTTGGTGCCGCCGAAACCGAAATTGTTCTTGAGCGCGGCGTCGATTTTCATCTCGCGCGCGGTGTTCGCGCAATAATCGAGGTCGCACTCCGGGTCCGGTGTGGCAAGGTTAATGGTCGGCGGCGAGATCTGGTGATACACGGCAAGTGCGGTGAAGATCGATTCGACCCCTCCGGCACCGCCGAGCAGATGGCCGGTCATCGACTTGGTCGAGTTGACCACGGTCCTGTAGGCAGCATCACCCAGTGCCAGCTTGATCGCGTCGGTCTCGTTCTTGTCGCCGAGTGGCGTCGAGGTGCCGTGGGCGTTGACGTACTGGATCTGGTTGGCGTTGAGACCGGCATCGCGGATCGCATTCACCATCGAGCGACGCGGGCCGTCGGTCGACGGCGCGGTCATGTGATAGGCGTCGCCGCTCATGCCGAAGCCGGCGACTTCGGCGTAGATGCGTGCGCCGCGCGCGCGGGCATGCTCGTATTCCTCGAGCACCATCACGCCGGCGCCCTCGCCCAGCACGAAACCGTCGCGATCCTTGTCCCACGGCCGACTGGCGCCGGCGGGATCGTCGTTGCGCGTCGACAGCGCGCGTGCCGCGGCGAAGCCGCCGACGCCGAGCGGCGACACCGCGCCTTCGGAACCGCCCGCCACCATCATGTCGACGTCACCGTGCATGATCATGCGCGCGGACTGTCCGATCGCGTGCAGGCCGGTCGCACACGCGGTCACCACGGCGAGGTTGGGGCCCTTGATCCCGTAGAGGATCGACAGGTTCCCGGAAATCATGTTGATGATCGAGCCCGGAATGAAGAAGGGCGAGATCTTGCGCGGCCCGGATTCCGTGACCACGGCGTGGGTTTCCTCGATCAGAGGCAAACCGCCGATGCCGGAGCCGATATTGATGCCGATGCGTTCGGCATTGGCCTCGGTGACCTCGAGACCGGCGTCACGGATGGCCTGGATACCCGCGGCCATGCCGTACTGGATGAACAGATCCATCCGTCGCGCTTCCTTGGGATTGAGATACTGCCCGATATCGAAATTCCGGACTTCACCCGCCATGTGCGAGGCGAAGGGCTCGGGATCGAAACGGGTAATGCGGGCGATGCCTGAGCGGCCGGCGATCAGGTTGTCCCACGCTTCCGGAATGGTGTTGCCGACGGGGGAGACGATTCCCAGGCCGGTGACGACGACGCGACGAATGGACAAAGGTCGGACCTTTTTGCTGGTGGACGATCAGCTCGAGTGGCTGTTGACGTAGTCGATGGCCTGCTGGACGGTGGTGATCTTCTCCGCTTCCTCGTCGGGGATCTCGCAGCCGAATTCCTCTTCCAGCGCCATCACCAGTTCGACCGTGTCGAGCGAGTCGGCGCCGAGGTCGCCGACGAAGGAGGACTCTACCTTGACATCCGCCTCGTTGACGCCCAGTTGTTCGGCGACGACCTTGATTACACGCTGCACGTTATCCATTACTGCTCCTCTCTAGAAAAAAGGCTTCAATCGAATTGAAGCCCGGAAAAATCAAACCCCGGGATTTTACCAAACTTTCCCTGACGGTCACGCCATGTACATGCCGCCATTGACATGCAGCGTCGTGCCCGAAACATAGCCCGCCGCGGGCGATGCCAGGAACAGCACGGCCTGCGCAATGTCCTCCGCGGAGCCCAGCCGGCCGAGCGGGATGTGCGCCAGCAGCGCTTGACGCTGGGCCTCCGGCAATGCGCGCGTCATATCGGTGTCGATGAAACCCGGCGCAACGCAATTCACCGTGATGTTGCGGCTGCCGACCTCGCGCGCGAGCGACTTGGTGAAGCCCATGATGCCCGCCTTGGCGGCGCTGTAGTTGGTCTGTCCGGCATTGCCCATGGCCCCCACCACCGAGGCGATGGAAATGATGCGCCCGGCGCGCGCCTTCATCATCGCGCGCAGCACCGCGCGCGACAGGCGGAACACCGAGGTGAGGTTGGTTGCCATGATGGCATCCCATTCCTCGTCCTTCATGCGCATCAGAAGATTGTCGCGGGTGATCCCAGCGTTGTTGACCAGAACATTGACCGCGCCAAAATCCTTCTCGATCGTGGCGACCACGGCATCGACCTCGCCGGCGTCGCACACATCGAGCTTCATGCCGCGGCCCCCGATGTTCGCTGCCGCGAGATATTCGCCGATGGCGCGGGCGCCCTGCTCACTCGTCGCGGTACCGATGACGGTGGCACCCGCGTTGCCGAGCGCCAGTGCAATCGCCTGGCCAATGCCACGACTTGCGCCGGTGACCAGGGCAATTTGTCCTTGCAGCATTCCTTTCTCCTTATGTGTTGAGCGCAGCCGCAAGACTGGCTTCGTCGACCAGCGCCACGGCCGGCAGGCTGTCGTCGATGCGCTTGGTGAGGCCGGCCAGCACCTTGCCGGGGCCGCATTCGATCACGCGCCCGATACCGGCGGCCTTCAGCGCCCGCACCGTCTCGACCCAGCGCACCGGCGTATGCAACTGTTTCGCCAGCGCGTCGCGGATAGCATCCGGCTCGGCGTGGCTCTGCACGTCGGTGTTGTGCAGCACGCGAATCGTCGGCGCCTTGATCTCGATGCCTGCCAGGTGTGCACGCAGCGTGTCCGCCGCCGGCCGCATCAGCGAGGAATGCGAGGGCACCGACACCGGCAGCGGCACTGCGCGCTTGGCGCCCTTGTCCTTCGCCAGCGCCATGGCGCGCTCGACCGCGGCCTTGTTGCCGGCGATCACCACCTGCCCCGGTGAATTGAGGTTGACCGCCTCGACCACTTCGCCCGCGGCCGCCTCACTGCACGCCGCACGCACGACATCGTCATCCAGGCCGAGGATGGCCGCCATCGCGCCAATGCCTTCCGGCACCGCCGCCTGCATCGCCTCGGCACGGAAGCGCACCAGCCTGATCGCGTCCGCGAAGCCCAGCGCGCCGGCGGCGACCAGCGCCGCATACTCACCCAGGCTGTGTCCCGCCATCAGCACCGGAGCCGTGCCGCCCGCGGCCTGCCACGCGCGCCAGACGGCAATGTCGGCGGCCAGCATCGCCGGCTGCGTGTGGACGGTCTGGTTGAGCAGCTCGGCAGGGCCGTCGGTCACCAGCGCCCACAGATCCTCGCCGAGCGCATCGGACGCTTCGGCAAAGGTGGCGCGGATTTCGGCGCGCCCGCCCCAGCCGGCCATCATGCCGACCGCTTGCGAGCCCTGCCCTGGAAATACGAATGCGAGTTCCATCGAAAATCTTCCTAGAATTTGAGAAGCGCCGAGCCCCAGGTGAAACCGCCGCCGAACGCCTCCATCAGCACGGTCTGGCCGCGCCGGATGCGGCCGTCGCGCACCGCCACGTCGAACGCCAGCGGCACCGAAGCGGCCGAGGTGTTGCCGTGGCCGGCGACGGTCGTCACCACGCGATCCATGCTCATGCCGAGTTTTTTCGCGGTGGCGGAGATGATGCGGATGTTGGCCTGGTGCGGCACCAGCCAGTCGATGTCGGACTTCACGAGACCATTGGCTTCCAGCGTCTCGTCGACGATGCGATCGAGCGTATTGACCGCCATCTTGAACACGGCATTGCCTTCCATGCGCATGTACGGGGGTTCATGCAGCCCGGTGGAGGCGCCGGTAGTGGTGCGCAGCAATTCCTTGTGACGCCCGTCGGCGTGGATGTGCGTGGCGAGGATGCCGGGTTCGTCCGCGGCTCCGAGCACCACCGCGCCCGCGCCGTCGCCCCACAGGATGCAGTTGCTGCGGTCGTTCCAGTCGGTGATGCGCGACAGTGTCTCGGCACCGATCACCAGCACGTGCTTCGCAGCGCCGGTTCTGATGAACTGGTCGGCCACACTCAGCGCGTAGACGAAGCCGCTGCATACCGCCTGCAGGTCGAACGCGGGTTTGCCGTTGGTCATGCCCAGCTTGGATTGCACGATGCACGCGGTGCTGGGAAACACCAGATCGGGTGTGGTGGTCGCGACCAGCAACAGGTCGATGTCGTCGATGACGACCTCCGCGGCCTCGAGCGCCGCGCGCGCCGCCTGCGTGGCCAGGTCGCTGGTGAGTTCACCCTCGGCGGCGATGTGACGCTCGCGGATGCCTGTACGGTCGACGATCCATTGATCGCTCGTCTCGACCAGGCGCTCGAGGTCGGCGTTGGTGAGGATGCGCGCCGGCAGATAACTGCCGGTGCCGAGAATGCGGGAATAGGTCAAGCGGCCACCCGTTGGATGAGTTGGATCTGGTCGGTGATGCGTTTCAGCACGTTGTTCCGCACCTCCTCGCACGCCGTCTCGATCGCGTGTTCGAAGGAGAAACGGTCGGCCGAGCCATGGCTCTTCACCACCACGCCTTTCAGGCCGAGCAGCGTGGCACCGTTGTAGCGACGGGGGTCCATGCGACGCTTGAAGGCGTTGAGCACGGGCAGCGCCACGAGCCCCGCCATGCGTGTCAGCCAGTTGCGCTTGAACTCGGCACGCAGCGTGGTGGAGATCATCTTGGCGAGCCCCTCGGCGGCCTTGAGCGTAACGTTGCCGACAAAACCGTCGCACACCACCACATCCGTCGTGCCCTTGAAAATGTCGTCGCCTTCGACGTTGCCCTGAAAATTCAGATGACTGTCGCGCAGCAACTCGGCGGCCTGCTTCACCATCTCGTTGCCCTTGATGTCTTCCTCGCCGATGTTGAGCAGACCCACGGTCGGGTTCGGCTTGTGTTCCACCGCCGACACCAGCATCGCACCCATGATGCCGAATTGCAGCAGATGCTCGGCGGTGCAGTCGACGTTCGCCCCCAGGTCGAGCATCAGCACGTGACCTTTGAGCGTCGGCATGACGGTGGCAATGGCCGGACGGTCGATACCGGGCAGCGTCTTGAGGACGAAGCGGGCCGTCGCCATCAGGGCGCCGGTATTGCCCGCGGATACACAGGCGTCGGCTTCGCCGGACTTGACGAGGTCGATGGCGACCCGCATGGAGGAATCCTTCTTGCCGCGCAGCGCCTGCGCGGGCGGTTCGTCCATCGCCACCACCTGGCTGGCGTGGCGCACGATGAGGCGTGGTCCGGTCTTGGCGCGACGCGCCTTCAGCTCGGCCGCGACGACGTCCTGCGGCCCCACCAGGATGACGTTGAGGTCGGGATTGCGCGCCAGGCAGCGGATCGCCGCCGGGACCGTGACGTGGGGACCATGGTCACCCCCCATCACATCGATCGCGACCGTGATGTTTTTCATGCAGCCGGAAATTGTGTCGGGCACGACGCGCCGGCCGACCGGCACGCGGCCGGCAGCTTATTCGCCCTTGGCCTTGACGACCTTGCGGCCGCGATAGAAGCCGCTCGGGCTGATGTGGTGGCGCAGATGCGTTTCGCCCGTGGTCGGCTCGACCGCCAGCGGCGGGTTGGTGAGGAAATCGTGCGCGCGGTGCATGCCGCGCTTGGACGGGGATTTCTTGTTCTGTTGGACTGCCATTTCGTGCTCCTAAAAAATTTCGTGTACCCTCAGGCGGGACATTCACCTTCCGCGTGCATCGCCGCCATCGGCAGGCTCAACAGCACTTCGTCTTCAACCAGTGCGACCAGATCCAGCTTCGCCGGCAGGAGGATCGCCTCGCAATCCACCATCTCGTCGAGCCGTTCCAGTTCACCCTCGTCCCGTGCGAAATGCAGCGTATGGCCGATATCGACCGTGTACGGCAACTCGCCCAGGCAACGCTGGCAGGTCAGCGTCGCATCGCCGCGAATCTCGATCCGCAGCGAAAGCGCATCGGAGTCGCCCGTCTCGCCCACGACTCGACAGAACAGCCCGCCTTGCGTAAATTCATGGGCCAGCCGCGGAAAAGCCGCCACGTCGTCGCGCACTTCCCACGACTGCGCGCTCTTGCAGAAGCGCCGCGGTTCGACTTCGACAGCTTGCATCATGACCGCTCGACAGGGGTTGCCGGGGACCTGCCCCAGGCCGCGATACGCCGCACCCGAATAAACAATAGCCCGCAATAATATGATTTGCCGCAATTTTTGTCAAAGAAGAAGCGCCGCCCATGATTAGAAAGATCCTGGTCGCCAACCGTGGCGAAATCGCCGTGCGCATCGTGCGGGCCTGCGCCGAGCTGGGTATCAAGTCGGTCGCGATCTATACGGACGCCGATCGCCACGCCCTGCACGTGAAGAAGGCCGACGAGGCGTACCACATCGGCAAGGACCCGATCCTCGGCTACCTGAACGCCCACACCCTGGTAAACCTGGCCGCGGCGTCGGGCTGCGACGCCCTGCATCCGGGCTACGGGTTTCTCTCGGAGAATCCGGATCTTGCCGCGATCTGCGCACGGCGCGGTATCCGTTTCATCGGTCCGTCACCGGAGGTCATTCGCCGCATGGGCGACAAGATCCAGGCCAGGAACGCGATGATCGCTGCGGGCATTCCCGTGGTGCCCGGTTCCGAGCACAACCTGGAGAGCGCCGCGGAAGCGCGCACGCTGGCGAACCGCATCGGCTACCCGGTCATGCTGAAGGCGACCAACGGCGGCGGCGGGCGCGGCATCCGTCGCTGCGACAGCGAGGAGGAACTCCTGAAGAATTATGACCGCGTGGTGTCCGAGGCGAGCAAGGCCTTCGGCAAGCCAGAAATCTTCGTCGAGAAGTGCGTGGTCAATCCCAAGCACATCGAAGTGCAGATCCTGGGCGACACGCAGGGCAACATCGTCCACCTGTTCGAGCGCGACTGCTCGATCCAGCGTCGCAACCAGAAATTGATCGAGATCGCACCAAGCCCCCAACTCACCGAGGCGCAGCGCCAGTACATCGGCAAGCTCGCAGTGCGTGCAGCGAAGGCGGTCGGCTACGTCAACGCCGGTACGGTGGAATTCCTGCTCGACCAGGACAACCAGTTCTACTTCATGGAAATGAACACACGCTTGCAGGTCGAGCACCCGATCACCGAGAGCATCACCGGCGTCGACATCGTGCAGGAACAGATCCGTATCGCGGATGGCCAACCCCTGCAGTACCGGCAGGAAGACATCCATCACCGGGGTTACGCAATCGAGTTCCGCGTCAACGCGGAGGACCCGAAGAACGAATTCCTCCCCAGCCTCGGCCGCATCACGCGCTACTATGCCCCCGGCGGTCCGGGTGTGCGCGTCGACGCGGCGATCTATACGGACTATGTGATCCCGCCCTATTTCGACTCGATGTGTGCCAAGCTCACGGTATGGAATCTTGGCTGGGAGTCCGCGGTCGAGCGCGGACGCCGTGCGCTCGCCGACATGCTGGTGTACGGAGTGAAGACGACGATTCCGTATTACCAGCAGATTCTGCAGCATCCGGATTTTCGCAGCGGCCAGTTCAACACCGGCTTCGTCGAAGCACACCCGGAGCTCACGCAATACACCGAGAAGAAACCGCCGGAAGTGGTCGCCGCCGCCATCGCCGCTGCCATCGCCGCCCATCAGGGACTCTGACATGACCAAGGTATACGTTACCGACCTCGTCCTGCGCGACGGCCACCAGTCGCTGATCGCCACCCGCATGCAGACCGCCGACATGCTGCCGATCTGCCCCCAGCTCGACGCGGTCGGATTCTGGTCGCTGGAAGCCTGGGGCGGCGCCACCTTCGATGCCTGCGTGCGCTTTCTGCGCGAGGATCCCTGGGAGCGCCTGCGCCAATTGAGGAAGGCTCTGCCCAATACGCGCATCCAGATGCTGCTGCGCGGCCAGAACCTGCTCGGCTACCGCAACTATTCCGACGACGTGGTGCGCGCCTTTGTCAGGAAATCCGCCGACAACGGCGTCGACGTGTTCCGCGTATTCGACGCAATGAACGACCTGCGCAATCTCAGGGTTTCGATCGAGGCAGTCAAGGCCGCCGGCAGGCATGCCGAGGGCGCGCTCTGCTACACCACCAGTCCCGTGCACGACATCGCGCACTTCGTGGAACTTGCCAAGGGCATGGCGGAAATGGGCTGCGACACCATCGCGATCAAGGACATGGCGGGGCTGTTGACGCCCTACACTGCCTACGACCTGGTGTGCGCGATCCGCGAGGCGACGCAACTGCCGATCCATACCCACAGCCACGCCACCTCGGGCCTCGCCCACATGACGCACCTGAAGGCGATCGAGGCCGGCGCGAGCATCATCGATACCTGCGTCGGCGGATTTTCCGAAGGCGCGAGCCATCCGACCACGCAGAGCCTGGTCGCCGCGCTTGCCGGCACCACCTACGACACGGGCCTGTCGCTCCCGCTTCTCGAGGAAATCTCGGCCTACTTCAAGGAAGTGCGCAGGAAGTACTGGCAGTTCGAATCGGAGTTCACCGGCACCGACACCCGCGTGCTGGTCAACCAGGTGCCCGGCGGCATGATCTCCAACCTTGCCAATCAGCTGAAGGAGCAGGGCGCGCTCGACAGGATGAACACGGTGCTCGAGGAAATTCCCCGCGTGCGCGAGGATCTCGGCTATCCCCCGCTGGTCACCCCCACGTCGCAGATCGTCGGCACCCAGGCTGCGTTGAACGTGCTCACCGGCGCGCGCTACAAATCGGTCACCAACGAGGTGAAGCTCTACCTGCAGGGCCGCTACGGGCGCGCGCCCGGTCACGTCAACGAGGAAGTGCGCAAGCTCGCGGTGGGCGATCTCGACGTCACGACCTGTCGTCCGGCGGATCTCCTTGCCGACGAACTCGACAGGCTGCGCAATGAAATCGACAGCCTCGCGCGTTCCGACGAGGATGTGCTGACCTACGCCATGTTTCCCGATCTCGCCAAGACCTGGCTGCAGGAGCGGGCGGCCGGCAGCCTGACGGCCGAGCCGTTGCTGCCGCGCAGCGCAGCCCAGGCCGAGGCCGCACCGCGCTACGCCGCAGACGAATTCCGCATCACCCTGCACGGCGAGACCTACCACATCAAGCTTGCCGGCAGCGGTCGTTCCGAGTCGGGCCAGCATCCCTACTTCGTGTCCATCGACGGCATTTCGGAAGAAGTGCTGGTCGAACCGCTCAACGAGGTTGCAATTACTGCCGGCGGCGGCGGGACACGCAAGACAGCCGCGGCAGCGACCGTGGCACCCGGGCAGAAACCTCGCCCGAGCCACCCGGGCCACGTCACCGCGGCCATGCCCGGCACCGTCGTCGAGGTACTCGTCGGTATCGGGCAGAAGGTCAAGGCCGGCGACGGCGTGCTGGTGATCGAGGCGATGAAAATGGAAAGCGAGGTGCAGGCGCCCATTGCCGGCGTCGTCATCAACATCTTCGCCAGGAAGGGCGACGCGGTGACGCCCGACATGGCACTCGTCGAAATCCAGCCGGAATGAGCATGCAATGAAACTGGTCCTCGCCTCCACCTCGCGCTACCGCCGCGAACTGCTGTCGCGCCTGCACGTACCCTTCGAAGTGCTGGCGCCCGATGTCGACGAGACGCCCCTGCCCGGCGAGTCGCCGTCGGCCACGGCGCTGCGTCTGTCGGTCCTGAAGGCGCAGGCCGCCGCCGCGTCCTGGCCTGACGCCCTGATCATCGGCTCCGACCAGGTGCTGATGCTGGGGGAGGCCCAGCTCGGCAAGCCCGGCAATTACGCGAACGCATTCGCCCAACTGAAGGCCATGCAGGGGCGCGCAATGGTGTTCCATACCGCGCTGACGCTGCTCAACAGCCGCACCGGCCGCACGCAGACGCGCGACGTCCCGACGACGGTACACATCCGCCGGCTCAGCGACGCACAGATCGCCGCCTACCTCGAAAAGGAAAAACCCTACGATTGCGCCGGCTCGGCAAAGAGCGAGTCCCTCGGCATCGCCCTGATGGAGCGCATGGACAGTGCGGATCCCACGGCACTCATCGGCCTGCCCTTGATGGCGCTGACCGGGATGCTCGCCAACGAGGGCGTCGACGTGCTGACGTGCTGACCGAACGCGCAACCGGCACGCTGTACCTGATCCCGGTGCCCCTGGGGCCGGTGAGCCCCGACGCCTGCCTGCCGCCCGACACCCTCGCCGTCACCCGCCGTCTCGAGCATTTCGTCGTCGAACGCGCCAGGACGGCACGCGCGCACCTCAAGGCCATGGCCCACCCGAAACCGCTGCAGGCGCTGCACATCGAGGAACTCAACGAACACACGCCGCCAGCGGTGATTCCCGCACTGCTGGCGCCGCTGAAAGCCGGCCACGACCTTGGCCTGCTGTCGGAAGCAGGCTGTCCTGCGGTCGCCGACCCCGGTGCCGCACTGGTGCTGGCAGCACATCGTGCAAACATCCCGGTCGTGCCGCTGATCGGCCCATCGTCCATTCTGCTCGCCCTCATGGCCTCCGGCCTGGGCGGCCAGCGCTTCGCCTTCCACGGCTACCTGCCCGCCAGGGAGCCCGCACGCAGCCAGGCCATCCGCGATCTCGAAAAAACCGCGCGCCGCGACCGTGCCACCCAGCTCTTCATCGAAACGCCCTACCGCAGCGCGGCCCTGCTCGATGCGCTGGCGACCACGCTCGCGCCCGACGTACTGGTGAGCGTTGGTGCCGACCTCAGCCTGCCGGGGCAGCTGATCCAGACGCGCAGTGCGAAGAACTGGCGCGGGCAGGCCGAGACGGTGAAGGACCGGCTGGTGGTGTTCGGCATCGGCATGTAGCGCGCCGGCCGAGCGCGTCAGGCGCTACCGACCGTACGTCCTGCGCGTACCGTTTCCCATGGTGCGGTGGCGAACATGCACATGCATGGCTGCCTGGGGTATCGTTTGGGATTCCTGCCATGAACATGAGTCCAGCCATGTCCCGCCCCATCCTCTACCACAGTCCCATCTGTCCATTCTGCCAGCGCATCGACATCCTCCTCACGCTCAAGGGTCGCCGCGAGGACGTCGAGGTGCGTACCCTCGATCTCGCCGTGCCGCGGCCCGACTGGCTGCTCAAGAAAACCCGCGGCGCCCCTGCCCTGCCCGTGCTGGAAACCGCGGACGGCCATATCGTCCGTGAAAGCCTGGTGATCATGCAATATCTGGAGGACGTCTACCCCGAGCGCCCGGTCGCGCAGCGCGATCCGTGGTGGCGTGCAGTGGAGAACATGCTGACGCGCATGGACAGCGATTTCTTCAGCCAGGGCTACGGCTGGCTGATGAACCAGGATCCGGAGCGACGCCCGGCGCTGCGCGAAGGGATGCTGAAGCACTACGCACAGCTCGACGATTTCCTGCAGGCACATGCCCCCAAGGGCCCGTTCCTGTTCGAGGAATTCGGCTGGGCCGAGACGGTCTTCACGCCCTTCTTCCAGCGCTTCGGCTTCCTGGAGTATTACGAGGACTTCCGCCTGCCTGACGAGGCGCGCTACGACCGTGTGCGCCAGTGGGTGGATGCCTGCATGACGCATCCTGCGGCGCAACAGGCCAGCCACGAACAGATCGTCAAGCATTATTACGATTTCGCGAAAGGCTTTGGCAACGGCGCCTTGCCGCCCGGACGCAGCAAGTCGTCACTGGCCCTGGAGCCGGACTGGCGCACCCGACCGATGCCGCCACGTGACAAGTACGGCCACAGCGCGACCGACATCGAACTGGGACTGTGAAACGCGCAGCGCGGCGGGCTTGCACAGCGCCGCCGCGTGTCTACGATGAAGGAAGCCAGCCAAACGGAAGGAGCGCATCATGTCGGGGATCGTCATTGAAACCGCACCGGACGCTGCACGTCTCGCCAGCCTGGGCGTCGAGCGCTGGCCGGAATGGACTTCCGAAAATGCGGAATTCCCGTGGGAATATTTCGAACAGGAAATCAGCTACATCGTCGAAGGTCGCGCGATCGTGACACCGGAAGGCGGCGCCCCCGTGGAAATCGCCAGCGGCGATCTGGTTACCTTTCCCTCCGAACTGCTGTGCAGGTGGAAGGTCGTGGAACCGCTCCGCAAGCGCTACCGCATCGGCTGACCGCCACTCACGACCAGTATTTCGCCTTGTCCGGCAGGATCCAGCGCACGCCGCCACGCGGATCTTCCTTGTCGCCGCGATAGCGCGGGATCAGGTGGATATGCAGGTGCGGCACGGACTGTCCACCCGCCTGCCCATGGTTGATGCCGATGTTGTAGCCATCCGGCCGGTGCAGGGCATCCAGTTTCTCCTTGGCGCGCGCGAGCATGTGCAGCAGCGCGCTCTGTTCGTGTTCGGTGGCCTCGAACAGGGTCGCGACATGGCGACGCGGGATGATGACGGTGTGGCCGAGCGACACCGGAAAACCGTCGCGATAGGCCACGGTCAGTTCGTCCTCGGCGACGATACGGTGCGGTTCCAGGACACAGAAGGGACAGGGTTTCGGAGCGGAAGCGTTCATGCGAAAGGTGAGGGCAAAAGGTGTGGGCTCCAGTTGCGGGCCGGAGCTGGTTAAAATACATTGTCGCTTCTTTGGCATGCGAATGTCATGTCCGCGTGTCAGGAGGGCCTGGGGCCGTATCGGCAACACGCTCCGAATCCCGCTGCACTTGAGTCTTTTTTGAGGAAAACCATGCACCCAGCCTTGCACAAAAACGGTCTCGCCGCCCTGATCGCGGCCGGATGCCTCGGACTTGCCACGCCTGCCCTCGCAGCCGAACACGCGCATCACCATGCGCCCGACGCCCACGCGGCCGCACCGGCACTGAAGCCGGGCCAGAAATGGGCGACCGACGACACGCTGCGCCGCGGCATGGATTCGATCCGGCAGACAATGAGTCCACGCCAGGAAGCCATCGACAAGGGCCGCCTCGGCAGCAGGGATTATCAGCAGATGGGTGCGGCGGTACACAAATCCATCGTCGAGGTCGTGAGCCAGTGCAAGCTGCCGAAGGATGCCGATTCCGCACTGCATTCCATCGTGCTTGGCGATCTCGTCCAGGGCGCAGAACTCATGCAGAAATCCCCCAAGGTCGACACCCAGCGCGCCGCCGCCCTGGGCGTGCTGCAGGCACTGCGCAATTACGGGGAATATTTCCAGCACCCGGGCTGGTCGCTCGGCCCTGCTCCGGGACGCTGATCTGGACTAGCTTTCGCGGAACAGGCGAATCGCCTCGTCGAGGCGCTGCACGGCATGCACCGCCATGCCGGCAATCTTCTGTTTGGGCTGGTTGGCGGACGGCACGATGGCCTGGCTGAAACCGAGCTTGGCGGCTTCCTTCAAGCGCTCCTGCCCGCGCTGCACCGGGCGGATTTCGCCGGCGAGCCCCACTTCGCCGAACATCACCAGCTTGTCGGGCAGCGGCTGGCTGCGCAGCGAAGACACGATCGCCGCGAGCACGGCCAGGTCGGCCGCGGGTTCGCTGATCTTCACGCCACCCACCGCATTGACGAAGACGTCCTGATCGAAGCAGGCAATCCCCGCGTGGCGGTGCAGCACCGCAAGCAGCATGGCCAGCCGGTTCTGCTCCAGGCCGACCGACAGGCGACGCGGACTCGGCGCATGACTGGTATCGACCAGCGCCTGGATTTCCACCAGCAGCGGGCGCGTACCCTCCTGTGTCACCAGCACACAGGAACCCGGCACTGGCTCGCCATGACGCGAGAGAAAGATCGCCGAAGGGTTGGACACGCCCTTCAGCCCCTTCTCGGTCATGGCGAACACGCCGATCTCGTTGACCGCACCGAAGCGGTTCTTGAACGCACGCACCAGCCGGAACGACGACCCGGTATCGCCCTCGAAATACAGCACGGTGTCGACGATGTGTTCGAGCACGCGCGGACCGGCGATGGCGCCCTCCTTGGTCACGTGACCGACGAGGATGATCGCGGTGCCGCTCTGTTTCGCGTGACGCGTGAGCTGGGCGGCGCATTCGCGCACCTGTGCCACCGAACCGGGCGCGGAGCTCAGCGCCTCGGAATACAGGGTCTGGATCGAGTCGATCACGGCGACATCGGGCGCGAGTTCGCCCAACTGCGTAAGAATCGCTTCCAGGCGAATTTCCGGCAACACTGGCAGGTTCGCTTCCGGCAGGCTCAACCGCCGCGCGCGCAACGCCACCTGGCGCGCCGACTCCTCGCCACTCACATAAAGCGTTTTCTGGGTGCCGGACAGTCCGGCGAGCGCCTGCAGCAGCAGCGTCGACTTGCCGATACCGGGGTCGCCGCCGATCAGGGTTACGCCGCCCGGTACCAGGCCGCCGCCGAGTACGCGGTCGAGTTCGCCGATGCCGGTCGGGATGCGGCTCTCCTCGGACGCCTCGACCTCGCGCAGCATCTGCACGCGGCTGGTTGCCGCCAGCGACTGGAAGCGCGGCTTCGCCGCTTCAGCGATAGTCTCGACCAGGGTGTTCCAGGCGCCGCAGGCGGGACACTGCCCCTGCCATTTGGGCGCGCTGCCGCCGCATTCGGTGCAGGTGTAGACGGTCTTCGCCTTGGCCATTGCGTGCGATCTCAGCAGCCGCCGTGCGCGCGTACCCGCCGATCGCGCACGCGCCGCAAATCATCGAGATCGTCCATCAGGCCGGAAATACGCCGGTCGACAGATAGCGGTCGCCGCGGTCGCAGACGATGGAGACGATCACCGCGTGCTCGACTTCCTTCGATAGTTGCAGCGCCGCCCACAGCGCGCCACCCGAGGAAATACCGGCGAAGATGCCCTCCTCGCGCGCAAGCCGCCGCGCGGTTTCCTCGGCATCCTGCTGGCTCACGTAGATCATCCGGTCGATGCGGCTGTTGTCGCAGATTGCCGGCACGTAGTCCGCCGACCACTTGCGGATGCCGGGAATCTGCGCACCTTCGGTGGGCTGCACGCCGACGATCTGGATCGCGGGATTCTGCTCCTTCAAATAGCGCGAGCAGCCCATGATGGTGCCGGTGGTGCCCATGCTGGAGACGAAATGCGTGATCCGGCCTTCGGTGTCGCGCCAGATTTCCGGCCCGGTGGTGCAGTAATGCGCTTCGGGATTATCTGGGTTGGCGAACTGGTCGAGCACGCGGCCGATCCCCTGCTTCTCCATCGCCAACGCAAGATCGCGCGCGCCTTCCATGCCGGTTTCCCGGCTCACCAGTTGCAGCTCGGCACCGAACGCGCGCATGGTCTGTTGCCGCTCGACGGACGCGTTCTCCGGCATGATGAGGATGAGCCGGTAGCCGCGCATCGCCGCCGCCATCGCCAGCGCGATGCCGGTGTTGCCGCTGGTCGCCTCGATGAGGGTGTCGCCCGGCTTGATCTCACCGCGCGCTTCCGCGCGCTCGATCATCGACAGCGCCGGCCGGTCCTTGACCGAACCTGCCGGGTTGTTGCCTTCGAGCTTGACCAGCACGATGTTGCCGGTCTCGCCAGGCATGCGCTTGAGCCTGACCAGGGGCGTGTTCCCGACGCAGTCTTCGATGGTCTTGTACATGAATTACGCCCGCCCGATCGGGAAATACTCGAAGCCCATCTCGCGCATCGCCGGCGGCTCGTACAGGTTACGCCCGTCGAAGACGACGGGCGCCTTGAGCAGGGTCTTCATGGCGTCGAAGTTCGGACTGCGGAACACTTTCCATTCGGTGACGATGAGCAGCGCGTCCGCACCCTTCAGCGCATCCATCGGGCTATCCACCAGCAGCAGGTCGGCACGCTCACCGTAGATGCGGCGCGTCTCCTCCATCGCCGCGGGATCGTATGCCGACACGCTCGCACCCATCTGCCACAGCGCCTCGAGCATGGTGCGGCTGGGCGCTTCGCGCATGTCGTCGGTGTTGGGTTTGAAGGCGAGCCCCCACATGGCGAAACGCCGGCCCTTGAGATCGGTGCCGAAGCGCGCGGTGAGTTTGTCGATGAGAATGCGCTTCTGCGCGTCGTTGGCGTCCTCGACGGCATCGAGCACGCGCAGCGGAATGCCGTTTTCCTGCGCGGTACGGCGCAAGGCCTGGACGTCCTTGGGGAAACACGAACCGCCGTAGCCGCAGCCAGCATAGAGGAAATGGTAGCCGATGCGCGGGTCGGAGCCGATACCGTGGCGCACCTGTTCGATGTCGGCGCCGAGTCTTTCCGCGAGGACGGCGAGCTCGTTCATGAAGGAGATGCGCGTGGCCAGCATGGCGTTGGCGGCATATTTGGTGAGTTCGGCACTGCGGATGTCCATGACGGCGAGACGCTCGCGACTGCGCTGGAACGGTGCGTAGAGTTGGCGCAGCAGTTGAGTGGCGTGCTCGCTGGCGGTACCGATGACGATGCGGTCGGGTTTCATGAAATCCTCGACCGCAGCGCCCTCCTTGAGGAATTCCGGGTTGGAGGCGACATCGAATTCGATCGCCGCGCCACGCCTGGCGAGTTCCTCGGCAAGCGCGGCCTTCACCTTGTCGGCGGTGCCGACCGGCACCGTGGATTTGTCGACGACGAGCTTGTATTCGTTCATGTGGCGGCCGATGTTGCGCGCGGCGGCGACGACGTACTGGAGGTCGGCGGAGCCGTCCTCGTCGGGCGGGGTGCCGACGGCGATGAACTGGATCTGGCCGAAGGCGACCGACGCCTCGACGTCGGTGGTGAACGACAGCCGCCCCGCCGCGACGTTGCGCTTCACCATGTCCTCCAGCCCGGGCTCATAGATCGGGATGCCGCCCGACTTGAGGATCTCGATCTTCCTCGGATCGACGTCGAGGCACAGCACTTCGTTGCCGACTTCGGCGAGGCAGGTTCCGGTCACCAGGCCGACATAGCCGGTACCGATCACGGTAATCTTCACAACGCTTCTCCTAACGGTTTTTAATCTCGGTTTGAATCTGTTTCAGCACCGCGAGCGGATCGGATGCGGCGGTGATCGGCCGGCCGATCACGAGATCGGTCGCACCCGCGTGCAAGGCCTGCGCAGGCGTCATCACGCGACACTGGTCGCCCGCTTCGGCACCGGCCGGACGAATGCCCGGCGTCACCAGACGAAACTCCTCGCCCAGTTCCGTGCGCAGCAGCGTCGCCTCCTGCGCCGAGCACACCACACCATCCAGCCCACAGGACTGTGCCAGCCGCGCCAGCCGCAGCACCTGCGCCGCCGGGGCGTCGTTCACGCCGACCTCGCCGAGATCTTCGGCGCTCATGCTGGTCAGCACCGTCACCGCGATCAGCAGCGGTCGTTGCGGCAGGTCCACCAGCGCCGCGCGCGCGGCGTCCATCATGCGGCGCCCGCCCGAGGCGTGCACGTTCACCATCCACACCCCCAGCCCCGCCGCCGCGCGGCAGGCCGCCGCCACCGTGTTGGGGATGTCGTGAAATTTCAGGTCGAGAAACACCTCGAAACCACACGCCACCAACGTGCGCACCAATTCCGGTCCGGCCACGGTGAAGAGCTCCTTGCCGACCTTGACGCGGCACAGCGCCGGATCGAGCCGTTGCGCCAGCGCCAGCGCCGACGCCGCCTCCGGAAAATCCAGCGCAACGATGATCCTGGTTGAATTCATCGCTTTCCTTGCAACTTGCAACTTGAAACTTGCATCTCAGCCATCGCCTTCGCGCCGTTCCGGATCGAAGCTGTCCCAGCGCCCGCACGCCGGGCAGCGCCAGAAAAACTGCTTGGCCTTGAAGCCGCAACTACCGCACTGATAGCGCATCATGCGCTGACTGTGCGTGGCGACCAGGCTCTTTTCCACCTGCAGCAGTTCGCGTTCGTCGGCTCCGGCGTTGATGAGTTCGGCTTCCAGCAGGCGATCCAGCGTGCGCAGGCTGGGGTTGCGCCGTAATTCCTCGCGCGCGAGGCGGCTCGCCGCCGCCGCGCCTTCGCTTTCCGACACCGCCAGATACAGGGCATTGAAGACGTCCGGTGAGGGCTGGCGCGCGTACAGTGCACGCAACCACTGCACCCCTTCGGCCAGACGGCCCAACTGCCGGTAGCTGCCAAGCACGCGGTCGACCACCAACGCCATGTGCGCCGTGCTTTGCGTTTCCACCAGCCGCCAGTCGGAGATCGCTGCCTCGTGCCGCCCCGCCGCCGCATCCAGATCGCCCGCCATCAGATTGGCGCGCACCGACTGACGGTTCACTGCGAGGGCTTGCTGCAGATGCGCAGCGGCCGCCTCGGGGTTGCCCTTCGCCGCTTCGAGCAGCGCGAGCTCGCAATTGAAATGCGCAATCTCCGCGTTGAGCGGCTTGCTGGTGTCCTTTTCCAGCACGCGCGCGGCGTCGATCGCCTTCTGCCAGTCCTTCTCCTGCACGTAGATTTCCAGCAGGAAGGTGCGTGCCTGGCCGTGCTGCGGCGTTTCCAGCAAACGCGTGAAGACTTGCTCCGCGCGGTCGAGCAGGCCCGCCCTGAGGTAGTCCTGGCCCAACTCGCTCATCGCGCGCAGGCGTTGCTCCTCGGCAAGTCCCTCGCGTTCGAGCAGGTTCTCGTGCATGCGAATGGCGCGGTCGAGTTCACCGCGGCGGCGGAACAGACCACCCAGCGCGAAGTGCAGATCGATGGTCTCGGGTTCGAGCTTGACGACTTCGAGAAAGGCCTCGATCGCCTTGTCCGGCTGCTCGTTGAGAAGGAAATTCACCCCGCGGAAATATGAATTCGGCAGCGCGCGTGATTCGGTGACGACCTGGCGAATGTCGACGCGTGCCGCGAGCCAGCCCAGTGCGAAGAACAACGGGATCGCCAGCAGCCACCACAGTTCGAATTCCATGATGGCCGCCGTCAGACGGGTCGGATGTCGGTGGCCGTTTCGGTATCGGCCGGCGCCGGAATCTTGCCGGCCTGGCGCCGCAGGCGAAACAGCGTCGGCAGCAGCGCGAGTACGCCGGTCAGCACACCGAGCACGAATGCGAGCCCCAGCATGACGATCAGCGGCGCCTGCCACACATAGCCGAGATAGGAGTAGAAGACGACGGACTGGCTGTTCTTGAGCGCAAAGCCGAGCACCAGCAGGAACACCAGCAGTTTGGCCAGCAGGCCCAGATAGTGCATGAGGTTTTTCATGTTCGTGCGGCGCGATGAATCCTGCGCATTCTACCCGCGTCGGACCAATCGCCCAAGATTGACTGATTGGCGCGCACCCATTCCGGCCAAAAAAACGGCGCCACGCGGCGCCGTTTCAAAATATCCGAACTGCCCTGGATTCAGCCGGGGAAATCCACCCGGTCGCGCAGTTCCTTGCCAGGCTTGAAGTGCGGCACGTATTTCGCCGGCACCTGCACACGCTCGCCCGACTTCGGATTGCGCCCGACGCGGGCCGGGCGGTAGCTCAGGCTGAAACTGCCGAAGCCGCGGATCTCGATGCGCTCGCCGCGCGACAGGTTACGCGCCAGCGCGTCAAGGATCGTTTTCACCGCGAGCTCGACATCGGCGACCGAGAACTGCCCATGCCGGGCCGCCAGACGGGCGATCAGCTCGGACTTCGTCATGATTTATTCGGCGCTCTTGTTGTCGAGCTTGGCCTTCAGCAGCGCGCCCAGGTTGGTGGAGCCGCTGGAAGCGGCCGACTCGGCGGCGATCTTCTTCATTGCCGCGTCCTGTTCGGTCATGTCCTTGGCCTTGATCGACAGGTTGATCACGCGGTTCTTGCGATCGACGTTGATGACCATGGCTTCGATCTCGTCACCTTCCTTGAAGTGGCTGCGCATGTCCTCGACACGGTCACGCGACACCTCGGAGGCACGCAGGTAGCCTTCCATGTCGCTGTCGAGCTGGACCGTGGCACCCTTGGCTTCCACCGTCTTGATCCTGCCCTTGACGATGCTGCCCTTCTCGTGGCCGGACGCGAAGCTGGTAAGGGGGTCGCCCTCCAGTTGCTTGATGCCGAGCGAGATGCGCTCGCGCTCGAGGTCGATGCCGAGTACCACGGCCTCGACTTCCTGCCCCTTGCGGAAATTGCGCACGGCTTCCTCGCCGGGCACGCTCCACGACAGGTCGGACATGTGAACCAGGCCGTCGATGCCACCGGGCAGACCGATGAACACGCCAAAGTCGGTGATCGACTTGATCGCGCCGGAGACCTTGTCGCCCTTCTTGTGGTTCATGGAGAAGTCTTCCCACGGGTTGGACTTGCACTGCTTCATGCCCAGGGAGATGCGGCGCTTGTCCTCGTCGATGTCGAGCACCATGACCTCGACCTCGTCGCCCAGCTGGACGATCTTGGAGGGGCTGACGTTCTTGTTGGTCCAGTCCATCTCGGAGACGTGCACCAAGCCTTCGATGCCTTCCTCGATTTCGACGAACGCACCGTAGTCGGTCAGGTTGGCGACCTTGCCGAACATGCGTGTACCCTGCGGATAGCGGCGTGCGATGCCGATCCAAGGATCGTCGCCGAGTTGCTTGATGCCGAGCGAAACGCGGTTCTTCTCGGTGTCGTAGCGCAGGATCTTGGCTTCGAGCTCCTGGCCGACATGCACGACTTCGGAAGGATGCTTGACGCGGCGCCAGGCCATGTCGGTGATGTGCAGCAGACCGTCGATTCCACCCAGGTCCACGAACGCGCCGTAGTCGGTGATGTTCTTCACCACACCCTTGACGGTCGCACCTTCCTTGAGGCTTTCCATCAGGGCCTCGCGGTCGGCGCCCATGGTCTCTTCCAGCATGGCACGGCGCGACACGACGACGTTGTTGCGCTTGCGGTCGAGCTTGATGACCTTGAACTCCATCTCCTTGTATTCGTAAGGGGTGGTGTCCTTGACGGGACGCATGTCGACCAGCGAACCCGGCAGGAAGGCGCGCAGACCGGAAACCATCACGGTGAGACCACCCTTGACCTTGCCCTGGACCATGCCGGTGACGATGCGGCCCTCGTTCATTGCCGCTTCCAGGTCCAGCCACGCGGCCAGCTTCTTGGCGCGCTCGCGCGACAGCTTGGTGGCGCCGAAGCCATCTTCGATGGATTCGATGGCAACGGCCACGAAGTCGCCGATTTTCGCTTCGAGTTCGCCCTGGTCGTTCTTGAATTCCTCCAGGGGAATCAGGCTCTCGGACTTGAGGCCGGCGTTCACCGTCACGAAGTTGTTGTCGATGCCGACGATCTCGGCGGTGATGACCTCGCCCTGGCGCATTTCCTGGTGCGAGAGGGACTCCTCGAACAGCGCGGCAAAGCTTTCCATGGCGGCGGGGGTAGAAGAAGCGGTAGCAGTAGACATTAAAAAAACCTTCAGTCCGTCGGTGAGGACGGGGTTGGTTGCACATCGTCAGCCTGCGGGCGCAGGGCTGACCCGAGTCAAGACCTGCTGCGGTAATGCGCCAGCACCGCCTGCACCGCGCTGTCGATGTCCATGTGGGTGGTGTCGAGCAGCAGCGCGTCCGGCGCGGGCCTGAGCGGCGCGACGGCGCGCGAGGTATCGCGCGCGTCGCGGGCCTGCATGTCCGCAACAAGGTCAGTTAGATTAGCAGAGTTCCCCTTTTCGATCAACTGCTTATATCTTCTTTCGGCGCGCGCTTCGGCGCTTGCGGTCAGAAAGACCTTGGCCGGTGCATCGGGAAAGATCACCGTGCCCATGTCGCGACCATCCGCGACCAGGCCGGGGGGTTGGCGGTAGGCACGCTGGCGTCCGAGCAGCGCGTCGCGTACCGCCGGCAGCGCCGCCACTTGCGACGCCCCGGCGCCCACTGCTTCGGCGCGAATGGCCGCGGTCACGTTTTCATCCACCAGCCAGACCGCACCATCATGAAAGCTGGCCGGCAGTTCCGCCGCCAGACGGGCGACACTCGTCTCGTCGTCGAGCGCTACACCGGCCTTCATCGCCGACAAGGCGGTGAGCCGATACAAGGCGCCGCTGTCGAGAAAGTGAAACCCCAACGCGCGCGCGACCCGCTCGGCCACCGTGCCCTTGCCGGAGGCGGAGGGGCCGTCGATGGTGATGACAGGCGAAGCGGGAAACGGTGAGCGGGAAACGGTGGGCGGGGAATCGGATGTCATCGGGCAATCCGTGCGAAGACTTTGAAATAGTCGGGAAAGGTCTTGGCGACACAGCCGGGATCCTTGATGCGCACCGGCACCCCGCCGAGAGACGCCAGCGACAGACACATCGCCATGCGATGGTCGTCGTAGGTGTCGATTTCCGCGTGCGGCGTGAGCTGCCCGGCGGGCGGCGGCGTGATGCGGATGAAATCCGCGCCCTCCTCCACCGTTGCACCGACCTTGCGCAGTTCGTTTGCCATCGCGGCGATGCGGTCGGTCTCCTTGACACGCCAGCTGGCGATATTGGACAGCGTGGTGATACCGTCGGCAAAGAGCGCGGCGACCGCCAGCGTCATTGCCGCGTCGGGAATGTGGTTGCAGTCCAGATCGATCGCCTTCAGGCGACCGGATTCGGGCGCGCGCGCCTCGATCCAGTTCGGTCCCATGTCGATGCGCGCGCCCATCAGTTCGAGCGCATCGGCAAAGCGCACATCACCCTGCACGCTGTCGCGGCCCACGCCTTCGACACGCACCGGGCCGCCGCCGATGGCACCGGCGGCAAGGAAATACGAGGCGGAGGATGCATCACCCTCGACCCAGACTTCGCCGGGACTCGTGTAGCGCGCTTCGGCCAGGACGGTGAAGCGCGTCCAGTCTTCACGTGCGACCTCCACACCGAAGCGGCGCAACATTTCCAGGGTGATACCGATATAAGGCCTGGAAATGAGTTCACCCACCACCTCGACGGTCGTGGTGCGGCCACGCAGCGGCAAAGCCATCAGAAGGCCGGTGAGAAACTGGCTCGACACGTTGCCGCGCACGGCGGTGCGATCGCTCGCCACCGTGGCCGGGTGCACGTGCAGCGGCGGATAACCGGAATGGCCGAGATAGTCGATGCGCGCGCCCAGTTGCACCAGTGCATCGACCAGATCGCCGATCGGCCGCTCGTGCATGCGCGCGACACCAGTCAGCACATACTCGCCATCCGACAGCGCAAGCGCCGCGGTCAGGGGACGGAAGGCGGTGCCGGCATTGCCCAGAAAAAGTTCGGCCTGCTTCACCGGGAACGGGCCGCCCACGCCGGTGATGCGCCATTGATTGGCGCCGCGGTCTTCGACGCCGACACCGAGCGCCTTGAGTGCCGCCAGCATGTGGCGCGTGTCGTCGGAATCGAGCAGGTCGTGGACCTCGGTGCTGCCGCTGGCGAGTGCCGCCAGCAGCAGCACGCGGTTGGAAATGCTCTTCGAGCCAGGCAGGCGCACTGTGCCACTGGCCTCATGGCACGCGGGCAGATCAAGGAATTCCATCACGTCAGGTTTCCATCGTCCAGTGTTCGCGCGCGGCGCGCGCGCGTGAAAACATCGTCAGCAGCGCGACGGCGTCCTCGTCGTTCAACGCCTGCCGCAGCGTCAGCAGTGCGGCGATGTAGCCATCGAGTTCGGCCAGCAGTGCGGGGCGGTTGGCAAGCGCAATGTCGCGCCACATCTCGGGGGAGGATGCAGCGATGCGGGTGAAGTCGCGGAAACCGCTTGCGGCAAAACGGAAAAACAGTTCGCTGTCGGCGCGCGCGGCGAGATCGTCGACCAGCGCGAAGGCCGCCAGGTGCGGCAGGTGGCTCACGGCGGCAAAGATGCGGTCGTGCTGCGCGGCATCGAGCGTTTCCACCTGCGCGCCGGTCGTTTCCCACAGCGCACGCACCGTGGCGAGCGCCTCGGCGCGCGTGTCCGGTTGCGGGGTGAGCACCACGCGGCGGCCGCGATAGAGGTCGGCGCGCGCCGCGCCGGGACCGCTGCGCTCGGAGCCGGCGATGGGGTGTCCGGGCACGAAATCCACCGCGCGCGTACCGAGCGCTGCGTATGCGGCAGCCACGACGTTCATTTTGGTGCTGCCGGCATCGGTGATGATTGCGCCCGGTTTCAGGTGCGGTGCAAGCTGCCGCAACACGGCTTCGGTCTCCCCCACCGGCAGCGCGAGCAGGATGACGTCGGCCTGCCCGGCCTCGGTCCAGTCGACCGCACGGTCGATGAGGCCGAGTTCGCGTGCGACGGTGAGGCGCGCCGGGCTGCGCCCGACGCCCAGCACGGTGTGCACGGCGCCCGCCTGTTTCAGGGCGAGCGCGAACGATCCGCCGATGAGGCCGGCGCCGACCAGCGCAAGCGTGTCGATCTTCACCGGCAGGCCCGCAGCGCGTCGAGAAAACGCGCATTCTGTGCGGCAAGTCCCACCGACACGCGCAGGAATTCCGGCAGACCGTAGTTGGCGACCGGACGCACGATCACGCCGCGCTTGAGCAGTTCCGTGTTGACGCGCGCAGCGTCCCCCACGCGGGCAAGCAGAAAATTGCCCCTCGACGGCACGGTCTCGATCCCCATGTCAGCAAGCCCTGCGACCAATTGCGCCATGCCGGCGGTGTTCAGCGCATGGCTGCGCGCGAGGAAATCGCTGTCGTCGAGCGCGGCTTCGGCCGCGGCGAGTGCGGGTGCATTGACGTTGAAGGGCTGGCGCACACGGTTCATGAGGTCGATGACCTCCGGGTGGCCGAGGCCGTAACCGACGCGCAGTCCGGCCAGGCCGTACGCCTTGGAGAACGTGCGCGTGATTACCAGATTGGGAAAGTGCGCCAGCCATGCCGTCGTGTCGCAACGCTCGGCCTGCGGCAGGTACTCGCCGTAAGCCTCGTCGAGCACCACCAGCACCTGCCGCGGCACCGTGGCGAGAAACGCCTCGATCTCCGTCCACGGCAGGAAAGTGCCGGTGGGGTTGTTGGGATTGGCGATCCACAACACGCGCGTATCGTCGCGAATCGCCGCGCGCATCGCTGCGAGATCGTGACCGTAGTTTTTCGCCGGGACCACGATGCCTTCCGCGCCGACCGTCTGCGTCGCGATCGGGTAGACGGCGAACGCATGCTGCGCGAAGACCGACGAGGCGCCCGGCACGAGGAAGGCGCGCGCCACCATGTCGAGCACGTCGTTCGAGCCATTGCCGAGCACGATCTGCGCGGGGTCGACAGCGAGTTTCGCCGACAGCCTGGTTTTCAGCGCGAAACCGGCACCGTCCGGATACAGCGCCATGTCATGCAGCGCATCCTGCGCCGCATTCAGCGCACGCGGGCTGGGTCCGAGCGGGTTTTCGTTCGACGCCAGCTTGACGATGCCGGTTTCGTCCAGACCCAGTTCGCGGGCCAGTTCGGCAATCGGCTTGCCTGGCAGGTACGGCGCAATGGCGCGCACATAGGGTGGCGCGAGATCGCAGCAAGTCATGATGCGGTGGCGGCGGGATAGGAACCGAGTACCTTGAGGAAGGCGGCACGCGTGTCGATTTCCGCGAGTGCCGCCGCCAGCGTGGCATCCTGGCGATGCCCCTCGCACACCACGAAGAACACATACTCCCAAGTGCCGGAGCGCGCCGGACGCGATTCGAGCTTGCTCATCGAGATGCCGGCATCGGCCAGCGGCTGGAGCAGCCGGACGATGGCGCCGGGCTGGTTCTTCGCGCTCATGACCAGCGAGGTCTTGTCACGCCCGGAGGGAGCTGCGTCCTCGTGCCCCAGCACGAGAAAGCGCGTGGTGTTGTCGGCCTCGTCCTCGACGCGCCGTTCCACCACCGCGAGTCCATACAGTTCAGCGGCGGCCTCGGCTCCGAGTGTCGCCGCGTCCGGCTCGGCCGCGGCACGGCGTGCGCCTTCGCTGTTGCTCACCACGCTGACCAGTTCGGCATGCGGCAGATGGCGGGCCAGCCACTGCTGGCATTGCGCGAGCGACTGGGCATGGCCGTACACGCGCTTGATTGGTGTGGGCCACGTGTTCACACCCTCTTCCGCTGGCGACGGCGGTCTGCGCATCAGCGTCTGGTGGATGGGCAGTATCACTTCCCCGCAAATCTTCAGCGGGCTGGCAACGACAAGATCGAGCGTGCGCCCGATGGCACCCTCGGTGGAATTCTCCACCGGCACCACCGCATATTCGGCGCGGCCGGTTTCGACGGCCTGGAAACAGGCATCGATATCGGCTTCGGCAAGGGCATCGACCGCCTGGCCGAAATGCTTGTGTACCGCCTGCTGGCTGAAGGTGCCGGCCGGGCCGAGATAGGCGATGCGTGTGGTCTCCTCCAGCGCGCGGCAGGCCGACATGACCTCGCGGATCAGTCGCTCGATGCTGTCGCCCGACAGGGGTCCGGAATTGGCAGCGCGCAGGCGCCGGATGATCTGTGCCTCGCGTTCCGGACGGTAGATCGACCCGCCCTGCTTGGTCCGGCCGACGGCCTGCGCCAGTGCGGCCCGCTCCGACAGGAGTTTCAGCAGCGCATCGTCGATGCCGTCGATGCGCGCGCGCAGCGCACCCAGTTCGCCCTGGGCATCCGGCGTGTGCTTGCCCTCTTCGGTCATGCCGGCAGGTAGCGCACCGCGAGCACGCCCTCGATGGCCGACAATTGCCGGATGATCTCGGCCGACACCGCGCTGTCGACATCGGTCAGGGTATAGGCCATATCGCCCTTCGACTTGTTGACCATGTTGTGGATGTTCAGACCCGCCGCGGCGAGCACCGAGGTAATCTGCCCCACCATGTTCGGCACGTTGGCGTTGGCGATGGCGAGACGGTAATCCGACTCACGCGCCAGGTTGACGTTGGGAAAGTTGACCGAGTTGAGGATGTTGCCGTTTTCCAGATAGTCGGTGACCTGCACTGCGACCATCACCGCGCAGTTTTCCTCGGCTTCCCCGGTGGACGCCCCCAGATGGGGCAGTGCGACGACCTTGGCGTGCCCTTTGAGCGCATTGGCCGGGAAGTCGCAGATGTAGGCGTGCAGCTTGCCGGTGTCGAGCGCCTCGACCACTGCTGCATTGTCGACCACGCCTTCGCGGGCGAAGTTCAGCAGCACGGCACCTGGACGCATCACGCCGATGCGCTGGACATTGATGAGGTTGCGCGTGCCATCGAGCAGCGGCACATGCAGGCTGACGAAATCGGCGACGCGCAGCACGTCCTCGACGTTTTCCGCGCGCTTCACCTGCGACGGCAGGCGCCACGCGGCGTCGACGGTAATGCCGGGATCGAAGCCGACCACGTTCATGCCGAGGCGGATTGCCGCTTCCGCGATGTGCGAGCCGATCGCGCCCAGACCGATCAGGCCGAGCGTGCGGCCCGGCAGCTCGAAGCCGGCGAACTGCTTCTTGCCCGCCTCGGTCGCCTTGTGCATCGCCTCGTCGGTACCGGAAAGCCCGTCGACGAATTTCAGCGCCGGCACCAGGTTGCGCGCGCCCATCAGCATGCCGGCGATCACCAGTTCCTTCACCGCGTTGGCGTTCGCGCCCGGCGCATTGAACACCGGTACGCCACGTTCGGAGAGCTTCTTCACCGGAATGTTGTTGGTGCCCGCGCCGGCACGCCCGATCGCCTGTACCGTCACCGGGATGTCCATGTCGTGCATGCTGGCGGAGCGCACCAGGATCGCGTCGGGCTCGGAGACATCGCCGCCGACGACGTAGTGCTGCGGCAGGCGCGCCAGCCCCTTGGCCGAGATGGCGTTGAGGGTGAGGATCTTGCGCGCCTCAGCCATGGCTCTTCTCGAAGTCGCGCATGGTGTCCACCAGGGTGCGCACCCCTTCGATCGGCATGGCGTTGTAGATCGAGGCGCGCATGCCGCCGACCGAGCGATGTCCCTTCAGTTGCAGGAGGCCGCGTTCCTTGGCGAGTTTGAGGAAACCCTCGTCGAGCGCGGCGTCCTTCAGGGTGAACGGCACGTTCATCAGGGAGCGGTTTTCCCTCTCCACCGGAGACTTGTAGAAATCGGTCGCATCGAGATAGTCGTACAGAAGGCTCGCCTTCTCGCGGTTGACTTTCTCCATGCCGGCAAGACCACCCTTCGCCTTCAGCCACTTGAACACCAGACCCGCGGTGTACATGGCGAAGGTCGGCGGGGTGTTGTACATGGAATCGTTGTCGGCATGCGTCTTGTAGTCGAACATCGTCGGCGTGCCCGCCACGGTCTGGCCGATGAGGTCGTCACGCACGATGACGAGGGTCAGTCCTGCCGGGCCGATGTTCTTCTGCGCGCCCGCGTAGATGAGACCATATTTCGACACATCGATGGGACGCGACAGGATGGTCGAGGACATGTCGGCGACCAGCGGCACGCTGCCGGTGTCGGGTGTCCAGAACATTTCCACGCCGCCGATGGTCTCGTTGGGGGTGTAGTGCACGTAAGCCGCGTTCGGGTCGAGCTTCCACTGATCCTGCGTCGGCGCGTAGCTGAAGTTCCTGTCCTCGCTGGAAGCCACCACGTTCACCGCGCCGTATTTCTTCGCTTCCTTGATCGCTTTTTTCGACCATTCACCGGTGTTGAGGTAGTCGGCGGAGGCTTTGCCGCGCAGCAGGTTCATCGGCACCATGGCGAACTGGGCGGATGCCCCTCCCTGCAGGAACAGCACCTTGTAGTTGGCGGGAATGCCCATCACGTCGCGCAGGTCGGCCTCGGCCTCGGCGGCGATGCCCATGAACTCCTTGCCGCGATGGCTCATTTCCATCACCGACATGCCCGAGCCGTGCCAGTCGACCATCTCGGCCTGCACCTGCAGCAGCACATCCTTGGGGAGCACGGCGGGGCCGGCGCTGAAATTGTAGATCGTCATGATTGTCTTCCTTAGTCCTCGTCGTTGTCGGTTTCTGCCACTTTCTCCAGACTGGTCAGGGTCTCGCCCTTGTCCAGGTTGATCAGCGTCACGCCCTGCGTCGCACGGCTCATGGCGCGAATTTCCTTCACCCGCGTGCGGATCAGCACGCCACCCGTGGTGATGAGCATGATCTCGTCATCCTCCTTCACCAGCGTGGCGGCGACCACACGGCCGTTGCGCTCGCTGGTCTGGATGGCGATCATGCCCTGCGTCGCGCGCGCGTGGCGCGTGTACTCGGCGATGGGCGTGCGCTTGCCATAGCCGTTCTCGGTCGCGGTCAGCACGTAGTCGTTCTCGTCCTCGGCCACCAGCAGCGAAATCAGCTTCGCGCCCTTGGCAAGCTTCATGCCGATGACGCCGCGTGCCGCGCGCCCCATCGGGCGCACGTCGTTCTCGTCGAAGCGCACCGCCTTGCCGCTGTCGGAAAACAGCATGACGTCGTGGCGGCCATCGGTGATCGATGCGCCGATGAGGAAATCGCCGTCGTCCAGGCCGACTGCGATGATGCCGGCGGTACGCGGCCGCGAGAACTCCGACAGCGGCGTTTTCTTGACGATGCCGTTGGCGGTCGCCATGAACACGTAGTGGTCGTCGTCGAAGGTCTTCACCGGCAGCAGCGCGTTGAGTTTTTCGCCTTCTTCCAGCGGCAGCAGGTTGACGATCGGCTTGCCGCGCGCGTTGCGGCCGCCCTGCGGCACGTTGTAGACCTTGAGCCAGTACATCCGCCCGCGGCTGGAGAAACAGAGAATGTAGTCGTGCGTGTTGGCGACGAACATGTTCTCGATGAAGTCCTCGTCCTTGGTACCGGCCGCCTGCTTGCCGCGCCCGCCGCGCTTCTGCGCGCGATAGTCGTCCAGCGGCTGCGCCTTCATGTAGCCGCCGTGCGACAGCGTGACGACCATCTCCTCGGGCTTGATCAGGTCCTCCATCGACATGTCCTGCGCGTGCTCGACGATGGCCGAGCGACGCGCATCGCCGAACTGCTCGCGTACCTGCGCCAGTTCCTCGCGGATGATTGCGGTGATGCGCACCGGATTGGCAAGGATGTCGAGCAGATCGGCGATCTTCGCCATGATCTCCTTGTATTCGCCGATGATCTTGTCGGACTCGAGGTTGGTCAGGCGCTGTAGCTGCATTTCGAGGATGCGCTGCGCCTGGATCTCGGACAGGTGATAGCCGTCGGCATGCAGGCCGAACTCGGCACCGACGTTCACCGGCCGCGAATATTCGGGGTCGATGCGCGCGAGCATCTCCTCGACCATCGCCGATTTCCACGCGCGGCCGAGCAGACGCTCCCTGGCGATCGCCGGTGTCTCCGACGACTTGATCAGTTCGACGATCTCGTCGACGTTGGCCAGCGCCACCGCCAGCCCTTCGAGGATGTGGCCACGCTCGCGCGCCTTGCGCAGCTCGTAGACGGTGCGGCGGGTGACGACTTCGCGCCGGTGGCGCAGGAAGGCGTCGAGCATTTCCTTGAGATTCAGCAGGCGCGGCTGGCCGTCGATCAGCGCCACCATGTTCATGCCGAAGGTGTCCTGCATCTGCGTCTGCTTGTACAGATTGTTCAGGATCACATCGGCGTTCTCGCCGCGCTTCAGCTCGATGTAGACGCGCATGCCGGACTTGTCCGACTCGTCCCGCAAGTCGGAGATGCCGTCGATCTGTTTTTCGCGCACCAGTTCGCCGATCTTGATCAGCAGGTTGGCCTTGTTCACCTGGTACGGAAGCTCGTCGATGATGATCGCCTGCTTGCCGCCGCTCTTGTCGAGATCCTCGACGTGGCAGGTCGCGCGCATCACCACGCGGCCACGGCCGGTGCGGTAGCCGTCGCGCACGCCGGACAGCCCGTAGATGATGCCGGCGGTCGGAAAGTCCGGCGCCTTGACGATGGCGATCAGCGCTTCGATATCGGTTTCCGGATCATCGAGCAGCGTCGTGAGCGCCTCGCACACGTCGGTGAGGTTGTGCGGCGGGATGTTGGTCGCCATGCCCACCGCGATGCCGGACGAACCGTTCACCAGGAGATTCGGGATCTTCGTCGGCAGCACCAGCGGCTCCTGCTCGGAGCCGTCGTAGTTGGGGCCGAAGTCGACGGTTTCCTTGTCCAGATCGGCCAGGAGTTCGTGCGCGATCTTCGCCATGCGCACTTCCGTGTAGCGCATCGCCGCCGCGTTGTCGCCGTCGACCGAGCCGAAGTTGCCCTGGCCGTCGATCAGCGGGTAGCGCAGCGAGAAATCCTGCGCCATGCGCACCATGGTGTCGTACACCGCGGTGTCGCCGTGTGGATGGTATTTACCGATGACGTCGCCGACCACACGCGCCGACTTCTTGTAGGCCTTGTTCCAGTCGTTGCCCAGCTCGTTCATCGCGTACAGCACGCGACGATGCACGGGTTTCAGGCCGTCGCGCACGTCCGGCAGAGCGCGCCCGACGATCACGCTCATCGCGTAATCGAGGTACGAACGCCGCATCTCCTCCTCGAGACTGACCGGGAGGGTTTCCTTGGCAAACTGTTCCATAGACCGGCTTATATTTATGCAGACACTAAAGTCGGCGATTTTAGCATGGGCCGCACGCACGCCCGCCTTTGCCAATCCGGCGCTAAACGGCGAGAATGCTGGCCACCATGCCAACCCCAGCCGACCTCGTTCTCCTGCCGCAATGGGTGGTGCCCGTCGAACCGTCCGGGGCGCTTGCCGACCATGCCGTGGTGGTGCGCGACGGTGCCATCCTCGACGTATTGCCCGCCGACACCGCATCCGCCCGCTACGACGCCCGCGAAACCCTCGCCCTGCCCGGCCACGTCCTGATCCCGGGGCTGGTGAACCTGCACGGTCACGCGGCAATGACGCTGCTGCGCGGTTTTGCCGACGATCTGCCGCTGATGGCCTGGCTCAACGAGCGCATCTGGCCGGCGGAGAAACGCCATGTCTCGGAGGCTTTCGTGCGCGACGGCACGTTGCTGGCGGTGGCGGAGATGCTCGCCGGCGGCACCACCACCTGCAACGACATGTATTTCTTCCCCGAGGCGGCGGGCGAAGCCTTCCTGCAAGCCGGCATGCGCGCCACGCTGGGCATGATCGCGCTTGAGTTCCCCAGCACCTATGCCGCCGACGCCGACGGCTACCTCGCCCGCGGCCTGGCGGTACGCGACGCACTCAAGGACGAAGCCCTGCTCACCTTCGCCTTCGCCCCGCACGCGCCCTACACCGTCTCCGACGCCACGTTTGCCCGCATCAACACGCTCGCCGAGCAGCTCGGCGTGCCGGTGCATTGCCACCTCCACGAGACCACCGACGAAATCGCCGACAGCCTGCGCCAGCACGGCGTGCGCCCGATGGAACGGCTGGCACGTCTGGGCCTGTTGGGACCGAATTTCATCGGCGTGCACGCGGTGCATCTCGACGAGAGCGAAATCGACACGCTCGCCGCGCACGGCTGCCACGTGGCGCATTGCCCCAGCGCCAACCTCAAGCTCGCCTCCGGCTTCGCCCCGGTCGCCGCCATGCTGCGTGCCGGCGTCAACGTCGGACTGGGCAGCGACGGCGCCGCCAGCAACAACCGTCTCGACCTGTTCGCGGAAATGCGCCTGGCGGCCCTGCTCGCCAAGGGGGCGAGCGGCGACGCCGCGGTCCTTCCCGCCGTCGCCGCCCTGCGCATGGCCACGCTCGACGCCGCGCGCGCGCTCAACCTCGACGACCGCGTCGGCAGCATCACCCCCGGCAAGCGTGCCGACCTCGTCGCCGTCGACCTTTCCGCGCCGGCCTGCCAGCCCGTGTTTGACCCGGTGTCGCACCTGGTTTACGTTGCCGGACGCGATGAGGTCACCCACGTGTGGATCGACGGTCGGCCGAAACTTCATCAGCGCCACCTGGTCGATCTCGACACCGACGACCTCGCCGCACGCGCCGCGTACTGGCGCGGCAAACTCGCCCAAGGACAGCCATGAGCAACGTCGACAGCGCCGAAATCGCCAAATTCTCCGAACTCGCCCATCGCTGGTGGGATCCGCAATCGGAATTCCGCCCCCTGCACGAGATCAATCCACTGCGCCTGAAATGGATCGACGCCCGCGCGCCGCTCGCCGGCAAGAAAGTGCTCGACGTCGGCTGCGGCGGCGGCATCCTCGCCGAAGCGATGGCCGGCGCCGGTGCGCAGGTTTCCGGGATCGATCTGTCGGAGAAGGCGCTCAAGGTGGCGAAACTGCACCTGCACGAATCCGGGCACAGCGTCGACTACCAGTTGATCTCCGCGGAAGACTATGCGGCGCAGCACGCCGGCGAATTCGATGTCGTCACCTGCATGGAAATGCTCGAACACGTGCCCGATCCCGCCTCGGTGGTCGCCGCGTGCGCGCGCCTGGTCAAGCCCGGTGGTCATGTGTTCTTCTCCACCCTCAACCGCAACGCCAAAAGCTACGTATTCGCCATCATCGGCGCCGAATATCTGCTCAAGCTGCTGCCGCGCGGCACCCACGACTACGCCAAATTCATCACCCCCGCCGAACTCGCCCGTATGGCGCGCGAAGCCGGACTCGACGTCGATGAAATCACCGGCATGACCTACAACCCGTTGAGCAAGGTCTACAAGCTCGAAGCCGACACCAGCGTCAACTACCTCATGGCGGCGCGCCGTGGCGACGACTGAAGCGCCCCATTCTTCCCGGGAGACAGCGGGAGCCAAGGCGTCACACGATGCCGGACCGATTCGTGTCGTCCTGTTCGATCTCGACGGCACCCTGGTGGATACCGCGCCCGACCTTGGCCACGCGCTCAACCTGCAACGCGCGCGCCACGGCCTCGCGCCACTCGCCGATGCCGTCATCCGCCCGGTCGCCTCGCACGGCGCACGCGGCCTGATCGAACTGGGTTTCGGCCTGCACCCGGACCATGCGCGATTCGCGCCCATGCGCGAGGAATTCCTGCAGCTCTACGCCGAGAACCTGTGCCTGCATTCCCGGCCTTTTCCCGGCATCCTGGAACTGCTCGACGCGCTCGAAGCACGCCGTATTCTTTGGGGCGTGGTCACCAACAAGCCAGCACGCTTCACCGAACCCCTGATGTCGCTGCTCGATCTCGCCGAGCGCGCCGCCTGCATCGTCTCCGGCGACACCTGCCCCCAGCCCAAGCCGCACCCCGCGCCGATGCTCGCCGCCGCCGAGCTGTGCGGCATGCGCCCCGGCGCATGCCTGTACCTGGGCGATGCGGCGCGCGACATCGAGGCCGCGCGCGCCGCCGCCATGCCCGCGCTGGTCGCCACCTGGGGCTACCTCGGCGCTGACGACGCCCCGCATACCTGGGGCGCCCGCGCGCAAATCCGCCACCCGCTGGAAACGCTCGACCACCTCGGCTGACATGGCCTACTACGCCGCTCTCAAACACCTGCACCTCACCACCATCGCCGTCACGTTCACACTGTTCGTCCTGCGCGGCGTCTGGATGATGGCCGACTCGCCCCGCCTGCAGGCGCGCTGGGTGCGCGTACTGCCGCACATCAACGACACCCTGCTCTTTTCCAGCGGCCTCGCGCTCGCCATCCTGCTCGGCCAGTATCCCTTCGTCGACGGCTGGCTCACCGCCAAGCTCATCGCCCTCCTCGCCTACATCGTCCTCGGCACCTTCGCACTCAAGCGGGGCAAGACGCGCGGCCAACGCACCGCCGCCTGGATCGCCGCCCTGCTCGTGTTCGCCTACATGGTCGCCGTCGCCCGCGCCCACGCCCCCTGGCCCTTCTGAAATAATTTTGCTCCCGACGGAACTTTGCCCCCATCGCGTGTTCTATGGAGTACACTTGCTGCAGCAACACATGGGGTCGACTTGGCTTCGACGTGGGTCGCAAAGCAGATAAGGGCATACCGAGGGTCGGATGACCTCGTAAATCCAACCGAAAAAGTAATAGTCGCCAACGACGAAACCTACGCTCTGGCCGCTTAATTGCGCCAGACTCTGCACCAGTCAGCCTGCGGACTGGGTCGGGTAAAACCGGCAGCAGAGTCACTTCAGCAGGATCGCGCTGTCCCGGGTGGCTTGGGCCAGCGTTAAATCAAGGTCACTCGCCTGAGGCGAGCCTGTTCGGCGGGCGCGCACCGGGTTAAAACCCAAAACACCGGACTAAGTATGTAGAACTTACTGTAGAGGGCTTGCGGACGGGGGTTCGATTCCCCCCGACTCCACCAATCACAAGGGCTCGGATAGTCTCCGGGCCCTTTTTCTTTGCGCGATTCCCCGCGTGGCGCGGGGTTCAGGCCATTGCTACTGCGGGTGGCCACCAGCCGAAATGCCCGAAATCGGCCACTTTCTCGGCCAGAGCCGTCTCTATTCTCTGTTTGGCCTGCGGGTAGGCGCAGATGGTGGTCTAGTAAAATCAACCACTTAGGCGTGCCGGTTTATTGTCAACCAAAGCCAGCGGTCAAGCATCGAACCGGCCATCTGGCCATCGCACTAGCGCAATGGCAACTTATACGTTACCATTGGACCCTATGAGCTTCCAGATCAAAGAACTGCTACTAGCCGATGGCGACAGTCCCTTTGCGCAGTGGTTCGGATCACTGGAGGCCGTCGCCGCCGCCAAGGTGCGAGTGGCGGTGAGCCGGATGGAACAGGGCAACCTCTCCAACGTCGAGTGGTTCCGTGGCATTGGTGAGTACAAGATCGATTGGGGTCCAGGACTGCGCATCTACCTGGCCAAGGATGGTCTGAAGATCATCATCTTGATCGGTGGCGGGACTAAGAAGCGCCAGCAGCAGGACATCGACCAAGCGGTGGCACTGTGGGAAGACTACAAGCGCCGCAAGGCATCAACCCAGAAAGGAAAGTGAACATGGCACTGACCCGTGATTTCAAAGAAACCGTGGCCGCGCGCGTGCAGAACGATCCGGCCTTCGCGCAAGCCCTGTTAGACGAAGCCATTACCCTGTTCGTCAACGGCGAGCCAGAATCGGCCAAGCTGATCCTGCGCGATCTGGTGAACGCCACCGTGGGTTTCGAGGCTCTGGCCGAAGAAATCCACAAGCCCGCCAAGAGCCTGCACCGGATGCTTTCTCAGTCGGGCAATCCGACCATGAGCAACATCTCGGCAGTGTTTGCAGCCATCAAGCGCGCGCTCAAGGTCGAAGTGCGCACGCAAGTGGTGATGGCCTGACTTTCAGGCATCGAACGCTGCCACCACATCCCGCTGCGCCATCCAGTCTACCGGCAGCGGATTGCGCTGGAACCACAGCAGGCTCATACAGCGGGGCTGCTGCCCGGCCAGAATGCTCTGGATGATGGCAGGCTCGAGCAGGGTCAAGCGCAGCAGTTCGTTGACCGTGGAATGGTGCAAGCCTTCGCGCTTGGCAATCTCGCTGCCGCTGCCGACCACGCCGTCATCCAGCAACTGCTGCCAGTAGAAGGCCCGCGTCAGCGCCGCCAACAAGGGCTGGTCGATCTGCGTGGCGCTTTTCTCCGGCGCATCCAGTTGACCGTCAGGGCGAATCACCACCTTGCTGCCGCCACGCTTGCGGATCTTCAGCGGGATGAAGGTGGACAACTTCACCTGGCCGCCATCCCGCCGTTCGCGGGCGATGGCTGCGCCCAAGGACTGCACTTTCGGCCTCATACCGTTTCCTCCTGCTGTTCCCATTCCTGCAATTCTGCGCCGATGGTGCCAGGCGCAAGCTCTGCGGCCAGCTCCTGCCAACCCTGATCGCGCCAGATGATCTCCAGCCCGCCGCCCGTCATCACCACGCGCTCGATGAGCAACTGCGCCAGTCGGCATTGCTCTGCCGCAAACAACTCCCGCCACAGGCCCGCGAGGTTGCGCATCGGCAAGACCACTTCGGGTTCTGACATCTCGGGCCGGGTTTCCCGAATTCGATCCCACACCGCCTGTACCAGATGCGGTGCCGACAGCGCCGCCACGATTTGCTGCGTGACCAGTTCTTCAATTGGCGTGGCGGGCAGTGCCCCGTGCTGGTTGGCCCAGACACCGAGTCGCCGGTGTTTGATGGGGCTGTAGTAGCGGTAGGTCTTGCCCTTCTTCCTGGTGTAACTGGGCACCAGCCTCTCGCCATCGGACGTGAACAGCAGGCCGCGCAGTAACACCGGCTCACTCTGGCGGTCATTGGTCTCGCGCCGCCGCTCGATGCCATCGGTGGCGATCAACGCGTGCACCGCGTCCCACTGGGTTTGCGTGACGATGGCCTGATGCTGGCCGGGGAAGTGCTGGCCCTTGTGCACAATCTCGCCCAGATACATCCGGTTGTGCAGCATCTTGTAGAGGGTCTGCTTGGTGAAGGGCTTGCCGCCCTTGGTGCGCACACCCTCGGCCGCGTAAGCCTTGGCCATCAGCGTGGCCGAGCGCATCGTCACGAAGTCGTCGAAGATGCGGCGCACCAGGGCAGCTCCACGCTCGTTGATTACCAGCAGCCGGTCACGCACGTCGTAGCCCAGCGGTAGCGGCCCACCCATCCACATCCCCTTGGCTTTGCTGGCGGCGATCTTGTCGCGGATACGTTCACCTGTAACCTCGCGCTCGAACTGAGCGAAGGACAGCAGCACGTTCAGCATCAGACGGCCCATCGACGTGGCCGAGTTGATCTGCTGCGTGACGGCGCTAAAACTCACGCGATGCCGGTCGAACACATCGACCATCCGCGCAAAATCCGCCAGCGAGCGTGACAGCCGGTCGATTTTGTAGACCACCACAATATCCACCTTGCCCAGCTGGATGTCGGCCAGCAGGCGCTTCAAGGCGGGCCTGTCCATATTGCCGCCTGAGAAACCGGCGTCGTCGTAATCATCGGCCACGGCGATCCAGCCCTCGTGGCTCTGGCTCTTGATAAAGGCCTGCCCGGCTTCCTTCTGGGCATCGATGGAATTGAAGGATTGATCCAAGCGCTCGTCGCTGGAAACACGGCAGTACACGGCGCAGCGCTTGGGCGGCAGCAGCGGCATAGTCATCGCCCCGCCTCCTTGCCACCGCGCAGACCAAAGAACTTCGGCCCATTCCACTGCGTGCCGGTGATGTGGCGTGCCGCCGCCGACAGGCTTTTGAATACCTGCCCATTGAGTTCGTACAAACCGTCCGGGGTGACGGTCACGCGGTACTCGCGTTCATCCCATTCGCGGATCAACGTGGTGCCTGGCATCAAGAGGGTCTGCGCACTGCGCCCAGTGGCCGACTTGATCTTGGAATGCTTGGCTCCGGCTTCGACCAGCATCTTGCGGATGTTGGTGGGCAGCGCGCCGTAGGCCTGCTCCTGGATGCGGTAGGCCAGACGCGACTCGACGTAGTGGCGGTTGCGGTGCCCGGGCCGCCGGGGAAAGTGTTGATCCCAAAGCGCCCAGAGCTCGGCCATCGGCAGGGACGGCAGCGCCGCCAGTTGCGCCGAGATGGGCGCGCTGGCACCGCCCGCGTCGCCCGTGTTTTTGTGGTGATCTGTCATTGCAGAAACTCCTGTGGTTGAGACAGAGGCATGAACGCGCTGTGGCGGGCAAGCGCCAGCGTGGCTATCGGGCGATGGGGTATCGTGTCGGGGCACTCGGCGTTGTGGCGAAATTGGTTTCGTGACAAGGACTTGCTCGTCATTTCTTGTGGCGAAATGAACGAAAACAGGTACTGGCCTGACGATGCGGCTCCTGTGTGGGCAATAAATGCGACAAGTGACACCATTTGTGCGACAATATTGCCATCCATCGAGTCGGGAGCCTCCCATGTCTGAACGCATCAACGCCCGCCTGTCCCAGCCCTTGGCCGAGTTCGTGGATCGAATGGTCGGCGAGGCGGGTCTTTACGAAACGCCCAGCGAGTACGTCCGCGACCTGATTCGCCGCGACATGGAGCGGCGCGACGGCCAGTTCGTGCAGGACGCCATCCTCACCGGTTACCGCGACTTGGCCGCAGGCCGCATCTTCGCGTCCACCGGCGACTTCAAGGCCGACATGGCGGCGCTCGACCGCAAGGAAGCCGATGGCTGGCAATGACGCACCGTCGCCCGCCACGTTCCTCCTGACCCGGAATGCGGCACTGGATTTGCGCCGCATCCACGCGCGCTCACGCCGAGAATGGGGCGACGACGTCGCTGATCGCTACCTCGCCGACCTGTACGCAACAATGGCCGACGCCGCCGTCAACCCGGAAAAGGGCCGTCTGCGGCAGCACCGCTCGACGCCATTTTTGATGGTTTCAGCTCGGCAGCACTACGTGATCTACGACCTCGTGCCGGAAGGTATCGCGGTGCTGACGGTTCAGCATCAGGTGCGCGACATCGAAACCCTGATTGCCGAACTGACCCCGGCCTTCCACGCCGAAGTGGAACGGTTGAAGCGGAAAGCGTGATCGCGGCCCCGCCCATTGCCGCTCACGCCCGCTGCATTGCTATTCAAGCGAGAAAGACGAAATCGAACCGGCGTCCGTCCGCCACCAATAATGAAACCCCAACCGTTCTCGCTTAGGTTCAACAACTCGCGCGCGGACAGCCAGCCATTCGCCTTTCCCGCGTTCATCAGGAAAGCGGGCGTACGTGGCGGAGACAGATATGGTAAAATAATCGACTTTGTCCAGACCACGACACGGTCTGGCGGTTTTTCCGATTGGATGGGGGGTTGGGCCATGCAAGGGCTTCATCTGACAGCTGATCTGTACGACTGCCGCGATGCTGGAGGTCTGTTGACCGATGCAAACGAGCTCGCGGATCTGTGTCGACAGCAAACGATCGGGGTTGGACTCACACTTGTCGACGAGAAGTGGTTTCCGTTTCCGCCCTACAACGGCCAGCCGGGCGGCGTCACCGGTATGCTGCTGCTGGCCGAGTCGCATCTGGCGGTCCATACCTGGCCCGAGCGCAATGCGGTGACGCTGGATGTCTACGTATGCAATTTCACCAGCGACAACACGGCAAAGGCCGAGGCCCTGCTGCGTGAGATCGTTGCGCGGTTTGACCCGCAGCGTACCGAAATCCATCGTCTCGAACGCGGCAGTGAACAGCACCCTCCGGACGAACTGGTGGTCGAAGCGCTTTCCGACAGCCGAGACGCGGTCTACGGCTATGTCAGCACGGAGCGCGTGCTGACACGTCGCAGCGCACACCAGACGATCGAAGTGCTGCGCACCCCACGCTTCGGCCTGGCGTTGCGGATCGACGGATACTTCATGACCTCCGAAGGTGACGAGTTCTTCTACCACGAAGCGCTGGTGCATCCGGCCGCGGTGGCGCACGGCTCGCCGCGCCAGGTGTTGATCGTCGGTGGTGGCGACGGCGGCGCGGCCGAGGAAGTCCTCAAGCACCGCAGCGTGGAACGGGTCGTGCTGGCGGAACTCGATGGCGAGGTGATCGAGGTGGCGAAGCAGCATTTCGCAGGCGTGCACCACGGCGTGTTCGACGACCCGCGTCTGGACGTGCGCGTGGGCGACGGGCTGGCGTACGTTGCCGAAACGACGGACCGTTTCGACCTGATCCTGCTGGATCTGACCGATCCGGAGACACCGGCAGGTTCGCTCTATACGGAATCGTTCTTCCGTTCGCTGACGCGCGTGATGAATCCGGGGGCGGCGGTCGTGCTGCATGTCGGCACGCCGGTTTTCGAGCCGGAACAGGTCCGCGGCATCGTGGCGCAACTGCGTCGTGTGTTTGCGCAGGTGCAGTGCTACGGCCTTTACATTCCGCTTTATGGGACGTACTGGGGGTTTGCGGTGGCGTCGGACCGCTTGCGACCGACCGCGGTGGCAGCCGAGACGGTGCACGCCCGCACGGCGACTCTGCCGGATTTGCAGTATTACAACGCAGACGTTCACCACGCCCTGTTCGCGTTGCCGAACTACTATCGCGCGCTGGTTGCACCGGCGGCGTCGGAAACGCCGACCGTCTGGCGGCATGCGGCGAACGCCCGGCACTGAGCGCGTGCGTGATGATCTCCGGCGCCGCGCGCACGAGTCGCGAGGCTGACCGATCCGATCAATTCCGTCTATTCCGGCCATGACGACGCACGACACCACCCGCATCGACGACCTGCGCATCAAGGCGGTGCGCCCGCTCATCACACCTGCACTGCTGGCGGAACGGCTGCCGGCGGATACGGCGACGCAGGCGGTCGTCGAAGCCGGGCGCGCGGCGATCTCGCGCGTGCTGCATGGCGAAGACGACCGTCTCATCGTGATCGTCGGCCCCTGCTCGATTCATGACCACGATCAGGCACTGGACTACGCGTATCGGCTCAAGGCACAGGCCGACGCGCTCGCGGCCGATCTGGTCGTGGTGATGCGGGTGTATTTCGAGAAACCGCGCACCACGGTCGGCTGGAAGGGCTATATCAACGACCCGCGCCTGGATGGCAGCTTTGCCATCAACGAGGGCCTGGAGGGCGCGCGCCGCCTGCTGCTGGAGATCCTGGCGCTGGGCCTGCCGGTGGCGACGGAATTCCTCGATCTGCTGAGCCCGCAATACATCAGCGATCTGGTGAGCTGGGGCGCGATCGGCGCACGCACGACGGAAAGCCAGACACACCGCCAACTGGCCTCGGGGCTGTCATGCCCGGTGGGCTTCAAGAACGGCACCGACGGCAGCGTGCGCGTCGCGGCGGACGCAATCGTGGCGGCGAGTGCGCCGCACGCGTTCATGGGCATGACCAAGATGGGGCAGGCGGCGATCTTCGAGACGCGCGGCAACGACGACTGCCATGCCATCCTGCGCGGCGGTCGCTTGCCCAACTACAAGGCGCCCGACGTCGACGCCGCATGTACCCTGCTCGCCGGCCAGGGCGTGCGCCCGCAGGTGATGATCGACCTGTCCCACGGCAACAGCGGCAAGGACGCGCGACGCCAGGTCGACGTGGCGGCCGATGTCGCCGGGCAGATCGCCGGTGGCGATGCCCGCATCGTCGGCGTAATGATCGAGAGCCACTTGGAAGAAGGCCGCCAGGACATCGTGCCGGGCCGCCTGCTGCGTCCGGGCGTGTCGGTGACCGATGCGTGCATCGGCTTTGCGCAGACCGTGCCCGTGCTGGAAGATCTCGCACGGGCGGTGCGTACACGGCGCGGCGCGGCGGCCGGCTGAGCCGACACACACCGGCACCGGCACGCTCGCGCAATTTGCGCGCCGACAGGTGCGTCGCATTGGCGCGTTCCACGTCGCATGCGCGCTTCTCTGGCCGATTTCCAGGCCGTTCAGTCACCCCATCGGGCCGGGGGCGGCCCTCCTACAACAGCGTGGCGTTGCTACGATCGTGGGCGACGGAACCCTCGCCGCATCGGGCCGGGGGCGGCCCTCCTACAACAGCGTGGCGTTGCTGCGATCGTGGGCGACGGAACCCGCGCCGCATCGGGTCGCAAGCGCCCCCTGTAGGAGCCGCGCCCTCGCCGCGATTTTCGGGCGGTGGAAACATCACACCATCGGGCCGGGGGCGGCCCTCCTACAACAGCGTGGCGTTGCTGCGATCGTGGGCGACGGAACCCGCGCCGCATCGGGTCGCAAGCGCCCCCTGTAGGAGCGGCGCCCTCGCCGCGATTTTCGGGCGGTGGAAACATCACGGCATCGGGCCGGGGGCGGCCCTCCTACAACAGCGTGGCGTTGCTGCGATCGTGGGCGACGGAACCCTCGCCGCATCTGGCCGGGGGCGGACTTCCTGCCGGCAAATGGCAATCCGGGATAAAAAAATTTGAAAAAAAGCTGTTGCTGATGCGAATGATTCTCGTTATTATGCCTGCATGATCACTGCCGCCACGAACGTTTTGCCCGCTGTACCGCCGCGTACTCCCGCGACGCCGCCAGGTGTCGTTCGCGCCGTCGACCTTCTTGGAGCGGCGCATCGGCTGGTGATCGAGCACGGCAACGAACGATACGTGTTGAGTCTGACACGCAACGGCAAGCTCCTGCTCACGAAATAAACCGGCGGGCGCCGTCGCGCGCCTGCGTCAGCCAGCCACCGGGCGTCTCCGCTCCAGTAGCCAGCCATGAAGCTTTTTTTGGCCCTCACTGGAAATTAAGGAGAAGTCCATGCGTATACCGCGCACCTTGTTCGGCCTGGCCCTGGCGACGGGCTGCATCCTCGACGCCCTCGCAGCCGAATACCCCATCGGCGCACCACAGCAACGCCATGGCATGGAAATCGCCGGCGTCTACCTGCAACCGGTGGAAATGGAATCGGTCATGGGGCACACGATGCTCCCCGCCGACAAGGCGGACGTGCATCTGGAAGCGGACATCCGTGCGCTCGGCAGCAACCCCAATGGTTTTGCCGAGGGCGAATGGGTGCCCTACCTGCTGGTCCGCTACGAGGTGTGCAAGCAGGGCGGGAGCTGCATCGGCGGCGATTTCCTGCCGATGGTGGCAAGCGACGGCCCGCACTACGGCGACAACGTCAAGCTCATGGGGCCGGGCAAGTACCGCGTCAAGTTCACCATCCTGCCGCCCAACGACCCCGCCAACCCTGCCGGCCACCACTTTCACCGCCACACCGACCGACTGACCGGCGTGCGTCCCTGGTTCAAGGCCTTCGACGTGGAATGGACCTTCGCCTATGCGGGTATCGGCAAGCGTGGCGGTTACTGAGATGCGCGCCGTCAAACCTCTCGTGGCGGCTCTGCTGCTGGCCTTCACCCTTCCGGCCGGGGCGGCCGAGGTGTCGACCGATCTCGCCCATACGCTGCAACAGATGCAGGAACGCCTCGCCCGCCTGGAAGCGCGCAACGCCGAACTCGAGCGTCAACTCGGCGCCCTGCCCGCACCCGGCCTGGAGGCGCGCGTCAGGGAACTGGAAGCCACCAACGCCAAGATGGCCGACGCCATGGAGAGCGACCGCCTCTCGCAGGATGAGCCGGAGGTCGCCACCCGCCTGAAGGCGGTAGAGTTTCAGGCCTTGGGCATGCAGAAGCACGCACGCACGATCGAGGCGCTCGAAGGCATTTCTGCGGGGGTGTCGTTCACGTCGGTCGCCCAGCACGCCAACGCCGGCGCCACCGCGACCGGCAAAGGCGAAAGTCAGCTGTCCTGGCGGGGCGATGCCCAGATCAGCCTGCCCGGCGGCAGTCTTGGCACCAGCCAGGGAAGCCTCTTTTTCCATTTCCGCATGGGCCAGGGTGACGGTCTTGCCGACCTCAATCCGCTGTTCTCCGTTCCAAATGCCACCGCCTTCCGCTTGCACGGCGCCGGCCAGCCCGACGACGCCTCGCCCATCCTGGCCCAGGCCTGGTACCAGCTCGGCATACCGCTCGACGACAAGCCGCTCAACGTGAGCAAGAGACATTTCGAGATCCACTTCGGCAAGATCGATCCTTTCCTGTTCTTCGACCAGAACGCGGCGGCCGACGACGAGACGGTCAAGTTCATGAATCTGGCCTTCGTGCACAACCCGCTGCTCGATGCGGGTGGCGCCGCTGGGGTGGATACCTATGGTTTTTCGCCGGGTCTGCGGCTGGCTTACCACAACCACACCCAGGCTCCGCTTGGCTGGGATGTCTCTCTGGGCATGTTCGGCTCCGACACCGGCGCATCCTTCGACGACAGCCTGAAAAAACCCTTCGTCATCGCACAGGCGCAGACCACGCAGCGCATGTTCGGCGGGCTCGAAGGCAACTACCGCGTCTACGCCTGGCGCAACGGCCGTGCCACGGACTTCAGCGGCGCGACCCTGGAACACCAGAGTGGCTGGGGCCTGTCGCTGGATCAGCGTCTCGGCGACGGCGTGACGGTGTTCGGCCGCTACGGCCAGGCCGCCTCGGGCCATCCCGCCTTCGACCGCGCGCTGACCCTGGGGGCCGAATTCTCCGGCAATTACTGGGATCGTGCGGGCGACAGCCTTGGTCTGGCCCTGGGCTGGCTCGCCGCCGCGGACGCGTACGAGCAGGCAAACCCCGGTGTGTCCGGAAGCGAGCAACTAGCCGAGCTGTACTACCGCTGGCGGGTGAACGCGCAGTTCGAACTGAGCCCGGACTACCAGTTCATTCGCCGGCCAGGTGCCGATTCCAGCCTGCCTGACGCCCACATCCTTGGCCTGCGTGCCCAACTGACTTTTTGACGGGGAGTGCGCATGACACGCCATTTCGTCCACCTGGCCCTGGTGTGGGCCACCCTCGCAGCCGGGCCGGCCAGGGCAGAGCTTCCCACGTACACCGTGGTGGCGCGTGACGGACGACTGACGCCGACCGTGCTGGAGGTCCCGGCCGGACTCCGCTTCAAGATCGTCATCCGGAACGAAGGCCGCGACGCGATCGAGTTCGAGAGTCTGCGACTGCGCAAGGAGAAGGTGCTCGCGCCCGGTGCGCAGTCCTTCGTCGTCATCGCCCCGCTCAAGCCGGGCGAGTACGACTTCTTCGACGAATTCCACCCCGATACGGCCAGGGGCCGCATCGTTGCGAAATGAAGGAAGGAGACCGCTCATGACCGAATCCCTGCTCGCCGGCGCCCTCAATCACCTCGTGCGCTTCCAGCTGACGGGGTGCACCCACTCCGCCCATGTCGCGGCCCATCTGCTCGACCAGATTGCCGATCGGTCCGACGTGGACGGCGACACCCGAACCCTGTACGGGCGCATGAGTGCGGCGCTGGAGGCAACACGGGGGAACGCACGCCATGTGTGAACACCATGCGTTGAAGCGCTCCGCCATCTTGATCCGAAACGGTCTGGAGGGGAGTCCGGATCCTGGTGCAGCCACGAGGGCAACCCATGCCCAGCCGTCGCCCGCCCTTCTCCTGCAAAGGGATGGACGCACCCCGACTCGCCGCCGCAGGCTCTGGGAACTGGAGGAAAAATACCACTGTCCGGTGGTCGGAACCTGCTTCGACCTCGACGACTTGAAGAAGCTGACCCGCAAGACCGGCTACGCGGGCCGGGGCTTCGAACCCTACGACCTGCATCTGGAGGCGGTGTCGATGAGCCTCGACCGCAATTCCACGTCGGAACTCATGCAGAAACAACTGGAGCGCAAGTACGCCATCCACGTCCGCCGCTTCGACCAGGCCAAGGCGGACGCCGACGTGCTGACGCTATGGAAACAACATCTGGAGCGCGGCGAAGTGGCCGGCGCCGTCTGGGCGGCGCTGACCCACAGAGTTGCCAGCAAGGCGACCCGGCACGCCGTCTACGCCGACCTGCACATGCTCTCGCACCAGGTCGGCGCGGGCCAGGCCGCAGACCTGCGCCGCGTGGAATGGCTGGAACACGAGCTGGCCGAGACAAAGGAGCAAGCTGCCCGCGAGGCCGCGCGCCACGCGCGCGAGCGTGTCGAGGCGAACGAACGCATCCGTGACCTGGGACGGGCGGCAGCAGCGACCGCTCTGCGCACCGACGCCGACAGTGCGCTGCGCACCCGCCTCGCCGAACTCGAATCGGGCGTTGCCATGGTCAACATGGGCCGCCGTCTGTTGGCTCTTGCCGACGAAGCGGCACGCCTGCGCGACTCGGCGTCCCGCGCCGCCACGCTGGAGGCGGAAAACACCCGCCTTCTACGCGAGCGCGATGAGGCCCGGGCCGAACGTGACGCGCTCGAACGCCTCTGGCTCGGTGAGATGGCAGCCCCTGCATGTGCCGGTGACTGCCATGCCTGCCCGAGCCGTCTCGCGGGCCGTTGCGTGCTCTGTGTCGGCGGCCGCACGCCGCTGCTGCCACAGTACCGGCAACTGGCTGAGCGGCTCGGCGTGCGCCTGATCCACCACGACGGTGGTCGCGAGGAGGCATTGTCGCGACTGCCCGATCTTCTGTCCGCCTCCGACGCGGTGATCTGTCCCACGGACCGCGTCGGCCATCTGGCGTACTACCAGCTCAAGAAACACTGCAAACAGGCCGGCAAGCCCTGCGTACTGCTGAACCGCTCCGGCGTCGCGAGCTTTGCCGCGGCGCTCGCACGCCTGGCCGACGGGCAAGCGCAGATCGCGGGGGATTGACATGGGCAATGCCGCCTTCATCGTCTGGCGCGAAACCATAGAAGCCATGCTGGTGGTCGGCATCCTGCATGGCTGGCTCGCCGCCCAGTCCGGCCTGGTTGCCGCAACGCGCCGGCGCGCCGCGCTCTGGTTATGGGGCGGCGTGGGTGCCGGGCTCGGTCTGGCCGCCCTGCTCGCCCTCGCGCTGCTGGGCGTGTCCGCCTGGGCCAGCGACGCGACACTGGAATGGTTCCAGGCCGGCATGCCGCTGGTGGCCGCCGTACTCATTTTCCAGATGGCGGCATGGATGCGACGGCACGGTGCGGGGCTGAAGAAGGAGCTGGAATCCGGCATGTCCGCGGCGGTCGAACGCGCCCATTGGGCCGGCATGGCCTTGCTCGCCACCCTCGCGGTCGGGCGCGAGGGGGCGGAAACGGTGATTTTCCTTTATGGCGCGGCCGGCGACGATTCCGCGGGCCGGCTGCTTGCGGGCGGTGCACTCGGCTTTTTTCTCGCGCTCGTCGCCTACGCTGCGCTGGTACGCGGTGCGCGCTGGTTTTCCTGGCGGCTGTTCTTCCGTCTCACCGAAATCCTGCTGCTGCTCCTGGGCGGCGCGCTGCTGGTGACCGGCACCGACAAGCTGATCGGCCTGGAGGCCCTGCCCACCCTCGCTGATCCCCTGTGGGATGCCAGCGGTCTCCTCGACGACAGCACCCGTTTCGGCGGTCTTCTTGCTGCCTTCACCGGCTGGCGCAGCCTGCCCACCGGCATGAGCTACCTGGCACTCGCCGCGTGGTGGACGCTCGCCATCATCTGGGTGCTGCGGGCAAAATCCGTGGCGGTGAAGCGGTGAGCACGCAGGGATTGTCACCTTCCCGCACCGGAGACGGCGAACATGCGGGCATGGGCATGACACGGGTGGCGCACGCCACGCGCCTTCCGCTGCATGGCATGAAACGGAAAACGACGACCATCGCCCGCCTCGGGCTGTGGATGCGCCAGCACCGCGGCGTCATCCTCGCCGCGCAGTGGATGGTGGTGCTGTTCTACACCGTGGTGGTGGTGGTCCCGGCCTTCCTGCCGCTGCCGGGAGAAGCCGATCACATCCTCGATAATCTCACCCGCTTCGCCCAGTTCCTGTTCTGGGGCATCTGGTGGCCTTTCGTCATCCTTTCGGTGATGACCATGGGCCGGGCCTGGTGCGGCCTGTTCTGCCCGGAAGGGGTACTGACCGAATTCGCCTCGCGCTGGAGCCTCAACCGCCGTATTCCGGCCTGGCTGAAATGGGCGGGCTGGCCCTTCGTCGCCTTCGTCCTGACCACAGTTTTTGGGCAGATGGTGAGCGTCTATGAGTATCCGAAGCCCGCGTTGCTGATTCTTGGCGGCTCGACCCTTGGTGCAATCGTCGTCGGCCTGCTGTACGGCCGCAACAAACGCGTATGGTGCCGGCATCTGTGCCCGGTGTCCGGGGTGTTCGGCCTGCTCGCGAAAATCGCGCCCGTGCATTTCGCCGTCGACCAGGCCGCGTGGGACGCGCCGTCACATCCCAGGAGCCCGCCGGTGAACTGCGCGCCGCTCATCGACATCCGCCGCATGCAGAGCGCATCGGCCTGCCACATGTGCGGGCGTTGCGCCGGCCAGCGCGGCGCGGTGACATTGAGCTGGCGCTCACCGGAGGCGGAGGTGCTCGCCGTACCCACGCCGTCGACAGGAGACGCTGCGCAGGACCTCTGGCTCGCGCGTCTCCTGGTGTTCGGCATGCTGGGTGTGGCGCTGGGTGCCTTCCAGTGGTCGGTTTCGCCCTGGTTCATCGCCGCCAAGCAGTCGGCTGCCGTCTGGCTGATCGACAGGGAGATCGAGTGGCCGCTGGATACAGTCGGCCACTGGTGGCTGTTCACCGATTACCCGCAACTGAACGATGCCTTCACCTGGCTCGACGGCGGCATGCTGCTCGCTTACATGGCGGCCACGACGCTGCTCGTGGGCGGCTGGATCTGGCTGTGCCTGCGCGCCGCCGCCGTTCCTGCCGGACTGGCGTGGAACCGGCTGGCCATGGCGCTGATCCCCCTGGGTGGCATCAATGTCTTCGTCGGCCTGTCCCATCTCACGACCGGCCAGCTCTTCCAGGAAAACATCGTGCTGGCCTGGGCCAATCCGCTGCGCATGGGCCTGTTGACGGCCGCCGCCCTCTGGTCCGTCACGCTGGCATGGCGGCTCGGACGCCTCCCCGCGGCGGTCGGCGTCGCACTCGCGGCCGCGCTGCCGCTGTGGGCCTGGCAGCAACAGTTTTACGTCTGGTGACCCGCCATGAAAGAGAAGAACACGCTGTCGGCCGCCGTCCCCGTCCCATCCCCCATGCCACCGCGCGTGCGCAGCGAAGACCTGTTCGCCGGCGGCAAGGTAGTGGTCATCGTCCACGGCGACCGGGAATACCAGTTGCGCATCACCACCGCCAACAAATTGATCCTCACCGCATGAACTCGCTGCTTTACGCCAATTCGTCAACGCCTCCCCCCTGTGCAGACCAGGCCAGCCACGATGCGCTGCCCGCAGGCCACGGCGGCGGCAATCTTCCAGCAAGGGACGTGCGGGACGGTACGATGATCCTCACCTCCTATGCGCGGCCACACACGGAATGGCTCACCCTGGGGGGCGTCACCGGCCTGCACGTCCTGGTCGCCTTCTTCCTGCTCAGCAGCGAACCCGCGCCGCGCACGATCATGCTGGAACGCCCGCTCGTGGTCAGCATGATTGAGGCCCCGCAGCCCGAACCGGCTGTGGAGCCCCCCACACCCCTGCCGGCACGACCGATGCCCCCACAGCCGACGCGGCCGCCACAACCGACGGTGGTGCCGCCCGTCCTGGCGGTGCCGGAATCGCGGCCAGCCGAGATCGAGGTGGCTCCGACGCCCCCGGAACCCGTGGTCATGGCACCCATACCACCCCCCATCGCCACGCCAGCCCCGGCGCCGGTTGCACCCGCAGCTGTCGTCACATCTGCGCCACCGACAGTCGAACCACCGCGCTTCGATGCCGATTATCTGGACAATCCCGCGCCGGCCTACCCGTCCCTGTCCCGCCGTCTGGGCGAACAGGGCGAGGTCCTGCTGCGCGTCCATGTCGAGGCCAATGGCAGCGCTGCGCGTGTCGAAATCCGCAAGAGCAGTGGCTTCGAGCGGCTGGATCAGGCGGCTGTGAAGGCCGTGCGCACGTGGCGCTTCGCTCCCGCTCGACAGGGCGGCAATGCAATTGCCGCCTGGGTCGTCGTTCCCATTTCTTTTTCCGTAAGGAGTTGAGCATGCAACAAGACATGGGCTTTGCCCACTTCCTTGGCCACGCCGATGCACTGGGGCAGTTTCTGCTGGTCGTGCTGGTGACGATGTCGGTCGCCACCTGGTATCTCATCGTGGCCAAGTGGATCAAGCAATGGCGCACGCGGCGCCATGCACGGACCTTTCTCTCGCGCTTCTGGAACGCGACGGACATGAACGAAGTGACGGCTCATCTGCACGAGCAGGGGGTGGGGGATCCGTTCTCCCATATAACCCACCATGGGCTGCGCGCTGCCGAGCAGCACCACAATCGCAGCAGCCAGCGTCTGGTCGAAGCCGGGTCAGCCGACGAGTTCCTCACCCGTGCCTTGCGCCGCGCCATCGAGCAGGACACCGCGCGTCTGGAATACGGTCACACCGTGCTCGCCTCGGTCGCCTCGTCAGCCCCTTTCGTGGGTCTGTTCGGCACCGTCTGGGGTATCTATCACGCGCTGCTCAACATCGGCATGTCGGGCCAGAGTGGGCTGGACCAGGTGGCGGGCCCGGTCGGCGAAGCACTCATCATGACCGCGCTGGGCCTCGCCGTGGCAATCCCCGCGGTGCTCGCCTACAACGCGTTCACCCGGGCCAACCGTCTGTTGCTGGCCGAGCTCGACGGCTTCGCCCACGACCTGTTCGGCTTCATGTCCACCGGCATCCGCGCGGAAAACGCGGACGTACGGAAGCAAACCCTGACGAGGGCTGCGTAATGGCCTTCGGCGGTTTCTCCCCCAACGCGAGCACCCAACCCGTGGCGGAGATCAACATGATTCCGTTGATCGACGTCATGCTGGTGCTGTTGGTGATCTTCATCGTCGCCGCGCCGCTCATGACCCATGCGGTGAAGGTCGAACTGCCACGGGCCGCCAGCCAGGTCGACCCCTCCCCGCAGGAGCCGGTGCGGATCGCGATCGGCCCGGACGGGGAAATCAGCTGGAACGGCGAGCGGGTGTCGCGCGCCGGGCTCACAGTGCACTTGCGTGAGGCCGCTGCCCGGTCGCCTCAACCGGTACTGCACATCCTGGCCGACCAGGCGGGGCCTTACCGCCACATCGCCGAGGTCATGGCGGAAACCAGCCGTCTCGGACTGAGCCGGATCGGTTTCGTCACCGATCCGCGGCCACCCCGTTAACGTTTTCTTATCGCCAGCCAGCCCCCGATGCCAGCCAGCTCTCTCGTACGTCATTCAATGCTGACCAAACAAGAAGGAGTTGCTGATGTCCCATACCAACAAACAGAGCCGCCCGAACAAGGCGGATAGACCCACCGTTGCCTCGCGCATCAACCCTGGCTCCTCCAGCCCCGCCCTGCTGCCTCTGAGCGCGTTGATCATGGCCGGCCTGTCGTTGCCGGTCCTGGCCGAGGAGGCATCGCGCGCCACGGGGCGCGAGCAGGTGTTGTCCACCGTCACCGTCGAGACCGACGCCGAAGCCGAAGCCGCACGGGATGGCTATCGCGCCACCGCCACGCGAGTCGGCAAGACCCTGCAGGATCCGCACGACATCCCGCAGGCGATCACGACCGTGACCAACAAGATCATGGAGGAACAGCAGGTGGGCAGCCTGCGCGAGGCCCTGCGCAACGTCTCGGGCGTCACGTTCAACGCCGCCGAGGGTGGACGCTCGGGCGACAACATGATGCTGCGGGGCTTCTACACCTTTGGCGACATCTACCTCGATGGCATCCGCGACACCGCGCAGTACGATCGGGAAACCTTCAACCTGGAGCAGGTGGACGTGCTGCGCGGCGCCGGCGCCATGCTCTTCGGCCGGGGCCAGGCCGGCGGCGTTATCAACCAGGTGAGCAAGACCCCCCTGCTGACAGATCGGCACAAACTCACGCTCAGCGCGGGCAGCAACGGCTATCTGGAAGGTACGGGCGATTTCAACAAGCGTCTGGGGAAAAACACGGCCCTGCGCGTCAACGTCATGCACCGTGACGAAGACAGCTGGCGCGCGAACCCCAGCACCGGTGCGGAACCGGAGATCCACCGTGAAGGCCTGGCCGTCAGCCTCGGCCTCGGGATCGCCACGGACGACGAGTTCATTCTGAGCCACGTCGTGACCACCACGGACGACCGGATGGACTACGGCATCAGCTTCGATTCCGGCACGCGCCGGCCGGGCACGGTGCTGCCCGCCCACTACTACTGGGGGATCGATGCCAACTTCGACGAGGGCAAGACCAACATCAGCACGGCCACCTATACGCACCGTTTTTCTCCGAAGAGCGAGTGGCGCACCCAATTGCGCTATGCCGATTACGAGCGCACCTACTGGGCCACGAAGCCCAATCTGACCACACCCCAGAACCCTCAGGGCACCGTCGGCGGCAGCGTGACCCGGGCCATGGATTACGAGACGCTCACTCTGCAATCGGACTTCAACAACAAGTTCCGTGCCTGGGGCATGCAGCACGAATTCCTGACCGGTGTGGAATACCTGCAGGAAGACAGCTTCCGCAAGGGCCTGCAGAACTTCGGCGGCACGACCATCGCCAACCCGCCGGATTACCGGCCCAACCAGGTGGCCGTGGCCGGAAACCCCACCAGGTTCAAGTCCGATTCCTACGCCTTCTACGTTCAGGACAGCGTGGAATTCATTCCCCAGTGGAAGGCCACGCTCGGCCTGCGCCAGGACTGGATGGACGCCGACTATTCCAGTACCACCTCGCCCAGGCTCAAGTACAACGAGATGAGCACCCGGGCCGCCCTGTCCTACCACCCCAGCGACGAGACCCATTATTACCTGGGCTTTTCCGATTCCTTCAGTCCCACGGCGGACCTGTACCAGCTCACGGTTGCGCCCATGCCGGCGGAGCGCTCCAAGGTACTGGAGCTGGGCGCCAAATGGCTGTTGCTGGAGGGCGACCTGGCGCTGCGCACCGCGCTTTACCGCGCCGACAAGGAATGGGAGCGCAACACCGATCTGGAAGCCACCGCCGCCATCCTCACCAAGAAACGCCGCACCGACGGCCTGGAAGTGGAAGCGGCGGGCCGGGTGAACGACGACTGGGAAGTTTTCGCCGGCCTGGCGCTGATGGATGCCACGATTCTGGAAGTGGCCGAGAACGTGAATGCCACCACCGGTGTCATCACCTCAGCGAACCCCGACTACAAAGGCAAACGGGCACGCAATACGCCGAAATACACCTTCAACCTGTGGACCACCTACAAGCTGGGCGGCGGCTGGAAGCTCGGCGGCGGCGTGGAGGCCAAGGGCGACCGCTATGCCTACAGCCCCAGCGGCGCGGGCGCCATTCCCACCCTGCCGGGGGGCACCGTGTTTCACCCCAACACGGCACCGGCCTACACCCGCTGGGACGCCATGCTGGCCTACGAGCAGAAGAGCTGGGCGCTTCGCCTGAACGTGCAGAACCTGTTCGACAAGCTGTATTTCGATTCGGTCTACGACAACGGCGCCTTCACCGTACCGGGCACGAAACGCAAGGCGATTCTCACCGGCGAATACAAGTTCTGAGCATAAAGGAGCACGACATGAACAGAAGACACGCTTTGGGCACCCTGTCCGGGTTGCTCGCCCTGGCCGCCCTGCCCCGCCTGGCGCTGGCGGATCCGGTTCGGCAGGCCACGGTGGGTGCCGCCTGGCGCGGCCCGAACAAGAACGACCCCCATTTCGCCGGCGAATTGATCGCCGATTGGGACGCGCAAAAAATCGGCATTCGCTATGCCGTGCCGCTGCCGGGGCGCGCCCACGGCGTGCTGGCCGAGCCGGCAGGCGGCTTGCTGGTAACCGCCTACCGCTTCGGCGACTGGGTGCTGCGATGCGACAACCAGGGCAAGATCATGCGGCGCATCGCCCTCGCAGACGAAGGCAGTCGCCGCCTCTGCGGGCACGCCGTCTATGCCGCGGACCGCTCCGTGCTCTACACCACGGAAACCGACCTCCGCACGGGCCGGGGCTGGATCACCGCGCGCGACCCTGCCAACCTGAAAAAAATCGGCGAATGGGAGACCCACGGTGAGGATCCTCACCAGGCCGAAGTGGATCACGATGGCACGCTTCTGGTCGCGAACGGCGGCGTGCCACGCCGCCCCGAGGACGACAGGAAGCTCAGCCTGGACAACATGGATTCCTCCCTCGTCAGGCTCGACGGCCGCGACGGACGCCTGCTGGGCCAGTGGCGGCTTGATGATTCACGCCTCTCGCTGCGGCACATGGCCTGGAGCCGGCCGGCCGGGGACCCGGGGGCGCTGCTCGGTTTCGCCCTGCAGGCGGAGCACGCGTCCGCCGCGCGGCGCCGCACGGCGCCCGTGCTGGCGGTGTTCGACGGCAAGACGCTGAGCGTACCGACGCCGATCGGCGACGGTGTCGGTTACTGCGGCAACATCGCGCCGGCTCATCGTGGCGGCTTCGCCCTCACCAGCACGGCGAACAAGGCCCTGCTCTGGCACCCCGGCATCCCGGAAACGATGCAGACCATCGTGGAAATGCCGGAAGCCTACGCCCTCGCCGCCTGGCACGGGCCGGGCAAGGGCGGCGGCGCCCTGGTCGCCACGGCGGCGGGGCTGTTGCGCTGGCATCCCGAGGCTCAGGCACAGATCCTGCCGTGGCCTCAGCCGATGGCCCTCGACAACCACTGGGTGCTGGTCGGAGAGGTCTGAGGAACGACAACATGGAAACGAGAACGATGAAGCCACCGCCCTCGCCGCCGAGCGGCCATTTATGGCGCATCGCACAAGCCGGCGGCCTGGGTGTCACGCTCCTGCTCATTCTCGGGCTGTTCCGGGCACCTGGCACTGCCCTGCGCCTGCTCTGGGACGTGGCGATTCCCCTGTTGCCCGCCGTGTTCCTCATCAACCCGAAACTGTGGCGCAACGTCTGTCCGCTGGGTACGCTCAACATGATCGCCTCCAGCCGCCGCAGACCAGGAAAGCTGCCTGACCGGTGGCTTCCTGCTGCGGGTATAACGGGTATCTTCTTGCTCCTGCTCATGGTGCCGGCACGGCGTTTCCTGTTCAACGAAAACGGCCCGGTCCTGGCCGTCACCATTCTGGCGGTGGCCTTGCTGGCCCTGTTGTTGGGTGCCATGTTCAGCAGGAAAGCCGGTTTCTGCAATTCGGTCTGCCCGGTGCTCCCCGTCGAGAGATTGTATGGGCAAAGCCCCCTGCTGAACCTGGGTAATGCGCATTGCTCCGCCTGCGGTCAATGCGTATCCCGCGGATGTCTGGATGTGGCGCCGGCGAAATCCATCCCGCAAATCCTCGGAACTTCACGCCTGTCCCACAATTGGCTGCAGACCGGTTTCGGCGCCTTTGCCGCGAGCTTCCCGGGTTTCGTGCTGGGCTACTATCTCACCACCAACGGCCCCCTGGACACGGCTGGCAGTGTCTACTTCACCATTGCCCTCTACACGCTCGCAAGCTACGTGCTGACGCAAATCGTGGTACGCACCCTGAATCTGGGTGCAGAGCTGGCGGTGCGGCTCTTGGGCGCGCTGGCGATCGGCCTCTATTATTGGTTCGCGAGCGCCGTCGTCACCGAGCATCTCGGTCTGCATGACGGTGCAACCGTCACGATCCGCACCCTGGCCTTCGCCCTGATCGCCCTGTGGTTGTGGCGCGGCAGCGGCTCGCCAGCGGATACGCGCCGCATTCTGTTGCACTCCAGGTGATTCACCCAGTAACGCACCGCGAGCCCGGGAGGGAGTCGAGGGCCAGACCCAGACAAGGAAAGCCCGTTACCCAGGCAACGGGCTTTGTTACGCAGCGTGGGAACCTTGAAAAACATGAGGTCCACAGCCTTGCCCGTGAGATCGCCCACCCCCCGCGTCTTGTTCCTGGTGGCGTACTCGCCACCAGACTCCTCTTCTAAAAGGATGCGCTACCCACGACCGGGCCGCAATGGGACGCGATACAACCGCTGTCCCTGAACTTCTCTAAGCCTAAAAACCGCAGTTGGACGCATCCGATGGTGCGCCGGATCGCGTGCCTGCCGCGAAGCAACGACGCCGCAGGCCGGGGCCTGCAAGGAGGCGCGCCAAAGGCAGGTGCGTGAGCCGGCGTGCCAGCGGGTGCGTAGCGGACCCACCTGACAGGTGAAGGCAAACAAAGGCGGACTTTTCAGTATTCATGCGGTGTTGGTGAGCGTATCAAGCGGTCAACTGCGGTTTTTAGGCTAAGAGTTCTCCCCGGCACGTTTCCCAACGAAAAGGAACCACTCAATTCCATAAAAACATAAAGTTACGATGTTGTTGACATTAGTTCTCATTTGTAATTAAATGAGAACCATTCTGTTTTGGGGGCGCATCATGTATGTCTGTGTATGCCAAGCTGTGACTGAGCGCCAGGTACGCGAAGCGGTGAAGGACGGCGTCACCTCCATGCGCGGTTTGCGCGAGCACCTGGGTGTAGCCGCCGAATGCGGCCGTTGTGCCCGTTGTGCCCACGGCATCCTCAAGGAATGCCAGGGCTGCGGCCAGGAGAATGACAGCCTGGCCTGCGCCGCCTGATTCACTACAATGTGACGACGGGCCCCGCCTGCGAACCCGTCCGCGCAGCCGGAGACGCCGAAACGAAAATGGGGTGCAAAACTCCGGTCCCCTATAGCCACAGGAGCGTTCCATGAAAGGCGACAAGAAAGTCATCCAGATTCTGAACAAGGCGCTGACCATCGAACTCACCGCCGTCAACCAGTATTTCCTCCACGCCCGCATGTACAAGAACTGGGGTTTGCACGCCCTGGGCAAGCACGAATACGAGGAATCCATCGAGGAAATGCACCATGCCGACAAGCTGATCGAGCGCATTCTCTTTCTCGACGGCCTGCCCAATCTGCAGGATCTCGACAAGCTGCTCATCGGCGAGAACGTACCGGAATGCCTCGCCTGCGATCTCAAGCTCGAACAAGCCGGGCGCAGCCACTACGTGGAAGCGATCGCCTATTGCGAATCGGTGCGTGATTTCGTGTCCAGGGAAATTCTGGCTGACATCCTCGAAGACACCGAGGAGCACATCGACTACCTGGAGACCCAGCTCGGCCTGGTCGATCAGCTTGGGGTGCAGAACTATCTACAGTCGGCGATGGGCGCGCTGGGCGAATAGACCTCGAGCGGCATCCGGGGACGCGCCCAGGCGCCGCAAGCGAGCTGAAATTCGCGGCATGTACGCACGCCGGCGCTCATGCCCGTTGTGTTTTCCGGGTGCGCGCCACCTCTTTGTCCGCGCCGATCACCACCAGCGCCGACGCCTGGATACGCCCTGCCGAACGCAGGCGATGCGGCACCCAGGCGTCGAAGTAGACGGCATCGCCCGGTCCCAGCGATTCGGTACGATCGGGAAAGGCGATCTCGATCCGCCCCTTCAGGACGAACAGCAATTCCTCGCCGGAGTGGCCGGCAAGCTGAGGCCCCTCGGCGAAAGCCGGAGGCGGCTCGACGATGAATGGCTGCATGCGTTTGGCACCGGCACCGGTGGCAAGCGCTTCGAGTACGCTGGCATCGTCGTCACCGGGGCGTTCGAGCCGCAGGCGGTCCGCACGACGCACCACCGTGACCGGTACGCGTGCTGCGGCACCGCCGAACAGCCGGGCGACGTCGACGCCCATCGCCGCGGCGATTCTCAGCGCCGCGGCGATGGACGGTACACACAGCCCGCGCTCGACTTTGGACAGATAGCTGCGGGTGAGCCCGCTGGTCTCCGCCAGCGCCTGCAGGCTCAGGCCCAGTTGCCGGCGCAACGGCCGGATGTGCAGCGTCATCGCGATGATTCTTCCTGTGTGAAACGGGGTGTAGTATATGACACACTGTGTCATTGACCTCCACGCTGTTCCGAGAGGAAATCCCATGCCCACCGCCGTCGCCATCCGCCACGTCTGCTTCGAGGACCTCGGCAGCTTCGCCGACGTGCTCGCCGCGCGCGGCATCGACGTCAGATACCTCGAAGCCGGCGTCGACGACCTCGCCAACCTCGACGCGCTGGCGCCCGACGTATTGATCGTGCTGGGTGGTCCCATCGGCGCGTACGAGGAAGCGATCTACCCCTTTCTTGCCGACGAGCTGCGACTGCTGGAACGCCGCCTCGCCGCCGAGCGTCCCACGCTGGGCCTGTGTCTGGGTGCACAGTTGATGGCGCGCGCGCTCGGCGCCCGCGTCTACCCGGGACCGGCGAAGGAGATCGGCTGGACACCGCTCGCGCTCACCGACGCCGGGCGCGCCTCGCCCGTCGTCCATCTGGACGGCACCAGGACGTCGATGTTGCACTGGCACGGCGACACTTTCGACCTGCCCGACGGCGCCACGCTGCTCGCGTCCACTGCGCTATGCCGCCACCAGGCGTTCTCCCGGGGGAAAACCACACTCGCCTTCCAGTGCCACCCGGAGGCGCGCGCCGCGACGATGGAGCGCTGGTTCATCGGCCACGCGAGCGAACTGGCCGCGGCGAGGATTCCGGTGCCGCGACTGCGTGCCGAAACCGCGCAACACGGTGCGATCCTGGAAACCCAGGGCGCGCGCTGTTTCGCCGACTGGCTGGAAGGCGTCGGTCTGTGAGCAGCGTGCCTTGCGCCGTATTGCGCGAACTGCGCGTCGGCCGCGCGCACGCCTTCGGCCCCAACGGCGAGCCCAGCGCAATCGACAAGCAAGCCGTCGCCACACCGTTGTGGCTGGGACCTCACGGCCTCGCCGGCGACGAACAGGGCGACCCGCGTCATCACGGCGGGCCGGAGAAAGTGCTGCACCACTATGCCGCCGAGCATTACGCCACGTGGCGGCTGGAACTGCCGCAGCGATCCGCCGCGTGCCTGCACCCCGGCGCCTTCGGCGAGAACGTCTCGACGCTGGGGCTCACCGAAGCGAACGTCTGCGTCGGCGACGTGTTCCGCCTCGGCGGCGCCATCGCACAGGTGTCACAGGCGCGCCAGCCCTGCTGGAAGCTCAACCTGCGCTTCGGGCTGGCCGGCATGGCGGAACGTGTGCAACACAGCGGCCGCACCGGCTGGTACTACCGCGTGCTCGAAGCCGGCGCGGTGGCACCCGGCGACGCCTTCACCCTGATCGAACGCCCCTGTCCGGAATGGCCGCTGGCGCGCGTGCTGCATTTTTTCTTCGTCGAGCCGCTCGACCGTGCGGCGCTGGAAGCCATTGCGGCGCTCAACGCGCTATCCCCATCCTGGCGGGATCTGGCGGCGCGACGCCTGGAATCGAACCAGGTGGAATCCTGGTCCGGCCGCCTGACCACACCCGCGACAAAGACATAACGCCTCACGCTGCAGGTTTTTATGTGCTTTATTGAGGATTCGCCCGGACGTCAACGGAGGATCCGATGCACGCTGCCGAAACCCGGCTATCGCGCGAAGCAATCACGCGGCTGATCGGCGCTGCCGTCCTGGCGCCCTCCCCCCACAACTCGCAGCCGTGGATTTTTCGCGTGCGGGGACGCTGCATCGGCGTGATCGCCGACCGCACGCGCGCGCTGCCGGCCAACGATCCGGACGATCGCGAACTGACCCTGAGCTGCGGCTGTGCCCTGTTCAACCTGCGGGTGGCCGCCGCCCACGCGCAGCTAGGAACACAGGTGCACGGACCCTCCGGCGCCTGCGATCCCGATTGCCTCGCACGCCTGGAAATCCTGCCGGACGCAGCGCCCGATGCCGCGCTGGCGGCGCTGCACGACGCGATGGCAGAGCGCCGTACCTATCGCAAGACCTTTGCTGCGCGCCCGGTAGCACCTGCCGCGCTCGATGCGCTGGTCGCCGCCGCGACCAGCGAGCAGGCATGGCTGCATGTCCTGCAGGGTGACAGCCAGCGCCGCATGGCGGCCGAACTCATCGCCGAAGGTGACGATGCGCAGTGGGCGGACCCCGCATGGCGTCGCGAACTGGCCGCCTGGATGCACCCGCGCCGTCGCGGCGACGGCCTGGTGCTGCCGGACCTGGCCGTACCGCTGGCGCAGGCCGTGGTGCGCACCTTCGACATCGGGCACGGTGTGGCCGCGCGCGACGTGCAACTGGCCGACGCCTCGCCCGTACTGGCGGTACTCGGCACCCGCGGCGACGATCTGGCAAGCCGCGTCGACGCCGGCCAGGCGCTGCAGCGAACGCTGCTGACGGCGTGCCGGCACGGCTTGCAGGCTTCGTTTCTCAACCAGCCGATCGAGGTCGCGCCGCTGCGCATGCGCCTGCTGCAGGCGATCGGGCAGACCGGCTACCCGCAGATGCTGCTGCGCCTCGGCCACGCGGAAAACCATCTGTCCGCCACGCCGCGTCGCCCCCTCGACGACGTGATCGAATTCGTGCCCGAGGGCTCGCCCGATGGAGGATGCTGACCCGACCCGATCCGGATATCCGGCATGGGACGCAGCGCTTACAACGCGCGCGACACCCAGCGCACGTGCTCGTCTTCCGGATGCGGCTCGATACGGAAGCCCAGCCCCTGCATCAGTTTCAGCATCGGCCGGTTGGAGTCGAGCACTTCGCCCGCCATCGTTTCCACGCCGTGCGCGCGCGCCACGTCCATGAGCACGCCCATGAGCTTGTGACCGATGCCCTGCTTCTGCCAGGTATCCCCCACCACGAGCGCGAATTCGCACGACTTGCCATCCGGATCGATTGCGTAGCGCGCCACGCCGAGTTCGACCTCACGGCCGTCAATCGTGGCCTGCACGATGAGCGCCATTTCACGCGCATAATCGATCTGAGTCAGGCGCGCGAGCATGACCGGCGACAGTTCGTTCATCGCGTCCATGAAACGGTAATAGCGGCTTTCCTCGGACAGCCCGCGCACGAAGTCCTGCGTCAGCTCTGCGTCTTCCGGGCGGATGGGACGGATCACCACGTCAAGCCCGCTCGGCAACTGCCAGTGCGTCACCAGGTGCGCCGGATAGGGATGGATCGCCATGTGCGCATAGCGGTCGGCACCCGGCACGCGCGGCGCGATGATGATGCGTGCGTCGAGCGCCAGCGCGCCGTGTTCGTCGACCAGCAGCGGGTTGATGTCGAGCTCGGCGAGCCAGGGCAGTTCGCACACCATCTCCGACAGGCGGAGCAGGATGTTTTCCAGCGCGTCCATGTCGGCCGGTGGACGGTTGCGGAACGCGCCGAGCAGTGTCGCGACACGCGTGCGGCCGATCAGGTCGCGCACGAGAAAACCGTTGAGCGGCGGCAGCGTCACCGCGCGATCGCGGAAGGCCTCGACATCGACGCCACCGGCACCGAACACGATCACCGGGCCCAACACCGGGTCGCAGGTCATGCCCAGCAGCACCTCGCGTGCGTGCGGCCGCTTCACCATCGGCTCGACGACAATACCCTCCAGCGTGGCGTCCGGGCGCAGGCGGCGCACGTCGGCGAGCATCTCGCCGAAGGCCGCACGCACCGCCTGCCCGCTCGACAGGCCAAGGCGCACGCCATTGACGTCGGACTTGTGGGTGATGTCCGGCGAATTGATCTTCAGCACCACGGGAAAGCCGATCTGCTGCGCCAGCAGCATCGCTTCCATCGGATCGCGCGCAATGACCGTCTGCGCCACCGGGATGCGAAACGCCGAAAGCAGCGCCTTCGACTCGACTTCACTGAGCAGGTGGCGACCATGCGCAAGTGCGTGCTCGATGATCAGGCGCGCACCCTCGACGTCCGGCTCGGCCTGCTGCGACAGCGGCTCCGGCGTCTGCTGCAACTGGCGCTGGTTCTCGTAAAAGGCGGAAAGAAAGGAAAACACCTCGACCGCCGGCTCCGGGGTGGTGAAATAGGGAATGCCCGCCTGCTTGAACAACCGACGGCCTTCACGCACCTGGTCCTCGCCCATCCAGCACGTCAGCACGGGCTTGTGCGACGTGCGCGCCACCTCGACGACAGCCTGCGCAACCGTGGTCGGCTGCGTCATCGCTTGCGGCGTCAGCATCACCAGCACGCCATCCACGCCAGGATCGGCGAGGCTCGCTTCCAGCGCCACGCGGTAACGCTCCGCGGTCGCATCGCCGATGATGTCGACCGGATTGCCGTGCGACCAGGTCGCCGGCAGGTGCTGGTCGAGGGTGGCGAGCGTGGCAGGCGCCAGCTCCGCCATGGCCACGCCGAGATCGACGGCGAGGTCGGTCGCCATCACGCCGGGGCCGCCGCCATTGGTGACGATGGCAAGGCGATTGCCGCTTGGCTGAATGCGCAGCGCGAGCGCACGCGCCGACGCGAAGAGTTGCAGGATCGTGTTCACCCGCACCACACCCGCGCGCCGCACCAGCGCGTCGAACACCGCGTCGGAACCGACCAGCGCACCGGTATGCGATTGCACCGCCTTCGAGCCCGCCTCGTGGCGCCCCACCTTGACCAGTACGACCGGCTTGCAGCGCGCGGTGGCACGCAGCGCACTCATGAAGCGCCGCGCGTCACGGATGCCCTCGATGTAGAGCAGGATGCCACGCGTCGCATTGTCGTAAGCGAGATAGTCGAGAATTTCGCCGAAGTCGAGGTCGGCCGACGCGCCCGTCGAAATCACGCTGGAAAAGCCGATGCCATTGGACTCGGCCCAGTCCAGCATGGCTGTGCACAAGGCCCCCGACTGCGACACCAGGGCCAGTTCTCCGGCATGCGTGGCGCCCTGGCTGAAGGTCGCATTCAGACCAATGGCGGGCCGCTGGATGCCAAGACAGTTGGGGCCGATGAAACGGATGCCGTATTTCGCTGCAACCCGCTTCACCGTTTCTTCCAGCGCAGCGCCTTTCTCCCCGATTTCGCGAAAGCCCGCGGAAAGCACCACGGCGTGACGGATGCCGCGCCTGCCGCAATCCTCCATCACCTGGGCCACCGTCGGCGCGGGCGTGGCGATCAGCGCCAGATCGGGGACTGTCGGCAGTTCACTCGCATAGGCATAGCAGCGCTCGCCGAACACCGTCTGGTGCTTGGGATTGAGCGGGTACACTTCGCCCTGATAGCCCGCATGGCGCAGGTTGCGGAACAATGTCCCGGCGACGGAATCCTCGCGCTCGCTGGCACCGAACACGGCCACCGAGCGCGCGTTGAACAGGGAGTGCAGATAGTGTTGCGGCATGGCTTGTTCACAGGAAGGCAAGGCTCCATGCTAGGCGCTTTCCCTTACCGTACCAAGCGTGTCGGCGTATAGTCGATCCAGCTCCTGCCACTCACGATGCACACCGCCTACATCACCCACCCGAGCTTTCTGCTGCATGACATGGGTGACGCGCACCCGGAAAGCCCAGCCCGACTGCGCGCCATCGACGACCGCCTGCATGCGGCGCAACTGTTCGATTTTCTCGGTCACCATCTGGCGCCGGAAGTCACCCGCGCCGAGTTGCTGCGCGTACACGACGCCGCCCATGTCGATGCGATCGGAGCCGCCGCGCCCCTCGACGGATTGCTGCGACTCGACCCGGATACATACATGGGCCCCCACAGTCTCACCGCCGCGCGCCACGCGGCCGGCGGCGCCGTACATGGCGTCGATCTGGTCATGGCCGGCGAGGCGGCAAACGCCTTCGTCGCCTGCCGCCCGCCGGGCCACCATGCCACACGCAACCGTGCGATGGGTTTCTGCATCTTCAACAACGTCGCCGTCGCCGCCGCCCATGCCCTCGACGCACATGGACTCGAACGCGTCGCCATCGTCGATTTCGACGTCCATCACGGCAACGGTACCGAGGACATCTTCCGCAACGATCCACGCGTGATGCTGTGCTCGACCTTCCAGCATCCCTACTATCCATTCAGTGGCGCCGACACGGCAAGCGCGCACATCGTCAACGTCCCGCTGCCAGCCGGCACCGACGGTGCCGCCTACCGCGAGGCCTTCGCTACGCGAATCCTGCCTCCCCTCGACGCCTTCGCACCGCAGATGGTGTTCTGTTCCGCCGGCTTCGATGGCCACCGCGAGGACGACATGGCGCAGTTCGGCCTGACGGAAGCCGACTACATATGGATCACCGAACAGGTGATGGCCGTTGCCGCGCACCACGCCGGCGGGCGCATCGTCTCCGTGCTGGAGGGCGGTTACGCGCTCAGCGCACTGGGGCGCAGTGTGGCGGTCCACATCAAGACCCTTCTTGGCGTGTAGTCATTCCAGGCACGGCGCGTTTCAGAATCACCAGAAATTCACCGTTAAGCCCGGCATGCAGGACACCCGTTTCCATGAATTCCTGCACCGGCAGATTCCGGTGCTGGTCGCCCTTTCCCTCGTTCCCGGGCTGGCCTACATCTTTCTGGGCTGGCTCCACGCGGTTTTCATGCCCGCGGTCGCCTGGTACCTCATAATGCTCGTCACCGCCGCGTGGGGCATCCGCCTGTACCGCAGTTTCGACGCCGCAACCATGAGCGAGACACGACGCGAGCAGTGGTACGCACAATGCGTGCGCCTGGTCTATGCGTTCTTTGTCTTGTGGGCGCTGATCTTCCTGATCTATGTCAGGCTCGATGCCTACAAGCTCCACTACATCGCCATCTTCACGGAAATAGGCGCGTCGGTGGTGGCCTCCTCGCTGCTCGCTTCGGACAAGCGGCTGTTCCGGCCGACCATTCTCGTATTGATGATTCCGCTGATCGTCTATTTCATGCTGGTCGGCGAATGGTATGCCTACGTGCTCGCGCTCTTTTCCACGATTCTGACCTGGGTTCTGCTGTACGCCGCGCAGAGCACCAACAACCTCCTCACCCAGACGCGCCATCAGGCCACCCATGACGCTCTGAGCGGTCTCTTCAACCGCCAGTACTTCATCGAGCATCTGCAACGCCGCATGAATTCGCTCAACGAAAGTGGCGAACATGGCTATCTCCTGCTCATCGATCTCGACCACTTCAAGACCGTCAACGACACCCTCGGCCACGATGTCGGCGACCGCCTGCTGCAGGGCGTCGTCGAACGACTGCTCGACAACCTCGCCGACCATTGTGTGGTCGCCCGCCTCGGTGGCGACGAGTTCATCGTCACCGGCGGCAGTTTCAGCGAGCGCGACGCCTGCGAGGCCGAAGCCCTGGAAACGGCACGACAGTTGCTCGTCGCCTTGAAGACACCCTATGTCGTCGGTGCCCATCAACTGCACATCAGCGCCAGCATCGGTGTGAGCCTGCTCGGGCCCGGTGACAGCAACGCCAACCGCTTCATCAAGGAAGCCGACATCGCCATGTACGAAGTCAAGGCAAGAGGCCGCGACGGCGTGTTCGTGTTCGACGAGGCAATCGCGCGCCGCGTGGAAGGCGACCTGGAAATCGAGCGCCTGCTGCCTTTCGCTCTGTCACGCGGCGAAATCACGCTGCACTACCAGCCGCAGGTGGACCGCGCCGGGCGCATCATCGGCGCGGAAGCCCTGGTACGCTGGACCAGTCCCACGCTGGGTGTTGTCCCTCCCGATCGCTTCGTCCCGATTGCCGAACAAACCGGTCTCATCATCGAACTCGGCCGCCATATTCTCGAAACTGCCTTCCGTACGCTCGACGACTGGCACGGCGCCGGCATCACCCTGCAGCAATTTTCGGTCAACATCAGCATGCGGCAATTCACCCATCCCGGCTTTGCCGCGCAGGTGGAAGAACTGCTAAGGCGCCACCTCGACCCCGCGCTTATCCAGACCTTGATGTTCGAAATTACCGAAACCGTCGTCACCGAGGACATCGATGGCGTCATCCAGACCATGCTGGAGTTGAAGGCCCTCGGCATCCGCTTTTCCATGGACGACTTCGGCACCGGCTATTCCTCGCTCAGCCACCTCAACCGCCTCCCCCTCGACGAACTCAAGGTCGACCGCGCCTTCGTCCTCGCCCTCGGCGATGACGAGAGCGATCGCGCCTTGGTGGGGACCATCCTCAACATGGCAAGTCTGCTTGGTCTGAACACCGTTGCCGAAGGCGTGGAAACCGCCGCCCAGTACGCGTTTCTCATGCACCACGGCTGCGGCATGTTCCAGGGCTATTTCCATTCGAAACCCCTCGCGAAGGAGGCGTTCGAACTCTTCATCCAGGACCACGCCACCGCACGCGACGCGATATAATCCTGCACTGCAAAGTCGGGCGCCCACGTCGCCCTGGATCGACGCGCCATGCCGGCCATCGCCCGACCGCAACACACCTGCCGGCGGTGCAACCCTGGACCCCGATGATCGACCTGAACGCCTGTCCGCTCTGGCTCTATCGCCTGCTACCCTTCCTGCGCTGGTGGCCGGGCGTGACGAAGCAGACGCTGCGCGCGGACGCCATCGCCGCGTTGACGGGCGCATTGATCGTGCTGCCGCAGGCGGTAGCCTTCGCCACCATCGCCGGCCTGCCTCCGGAATACGGCCTGTACGCGGCGATGGTGCCAACCGTCATCGCCGCGCTGTGGGGATCGAGTTGGCATCTGGTATCGGGGCCTACCACCGCGATCTCCATCGTGGTTTTCGCCTCGATCAGTCCGCTGGCCGAACCCGGCAGCGCTCAATTCATCGGCCTCGTGCTGACACTCACCTTTCTTGCCGGCGCGATTCAACTCGCCATGGGCCTGGCGCGGCTGGGCATGCTGGTCAACTTCATCTCGCACACCGTGATCATCGGCTTCACCGCGGGCGCGGCCATCCTCATCGCCTCCAGCCAGATCAAGAACTTCTTCGGCCTGGACGTACCACGCGGCGCGCATTTTCATGAAGTCCTGCTTTATTTCGGGCGCCACCTCGTCGAGATTCAGCCGTGGGTGCTGACGGTCGGTGCAGTGACGCTGGCGGCCGGTCTGCTGGCACGACGCTATCTGCCGAAGCTGCCCTACATGATCGTTGCAATGGTGGTCGGCAGCGTGGCGGCGGCACTGATCAACGCCGAACTGGGCAGCGAAGTCACCGGGATCCGCACCGTGGGCGCGCTGGCTTCATCCTTGCCTCCATTGTCGCTACCCGACTTCTCATTCACCGCGATCAAGCAGACGCTGTTTCCCGCCACCATCATCGCCATTCTCGCGCTGACCGAAGCAGTCGCCATCGCGCGTTCGATCGCGATCAAGTCCGACCAGCGCATCGACAGCAACCAGGAATTCATCGGCCAGGGGCTATCCAACGTCGCCGGCAGCTTCTTTTCCGGCTATGCCTCCAGCGGCTCGTTCAACCGCAGCGGCGTCAATTTCGCATCGGGCGCGAAAACGCCTCTCGCCGCTGCCCTGTCGGCCGTCTTCCTGCTGCTCATCGTATTGCTCGTCGCCCCGCTCGCCGCCTATCTGCCGGTGGCATCCATGGCGGCGATCCTGTTCATCGTGGCATGGAACCTGATCGACTTCCACCACATCGCCGAGATCTTCCGGCGCCACAAACGCGAACGCATCATCCTCACCCTGACCTTTCTCGGCACGCTGGTGGATCTGGAAAAAGGCATTTTTCTCGGCATCCTCGTGTCGCTGCTGTTCTATCTCTATCGCACCTCGCAACCCTCGATCCGCGCGCTGCTCCCCGACCCCGAGGACCTCGCCAATCCGCGCCGCAAGTTCGTTCCGGCAACCGGCACCATGCCATCCTGCCCGCAAATGGCGATTCTGCGCGTCGAGGGATCGATTTTCTTCGGCGCGGTCGAGCATGTCCAACAGCATTTCCGCAACGTCGACGAGACGGACCCGCAGAAAAAACATCTCATGCTGACATCCCGCGCGATCGGCTTCATCGACCTGGCGGGCGCCGAACTGCTGGCCAAGGAAGCAACGCGGCGGCGCAAGCTCGGCGGCGGGCTCTACCTGGTAGGCGTGCAACCCGACCTGTGCGAAATGCTGCGCCGCAGCGGGCAGGTCGACACCGTCGGCGAAGAACAGATCTTCCGCCACAAGGGCGACGCCCTGCGCGCCATCTATCCGCGTCTCGACAATGAAACGTGCCGCCGCTGCACGGCGCGCATCTTCCAGGAGTGCCAGGACGCGCTGCCGGATGGAACACCGCGTTCCATGGCCGGCTGAGCAGGCTCAGCCCGCCAGCATTTCCGCAGCATGCTGCCGCGTGGTCGCGGTAATGGTGCGGCCACCCAGCATGCGCGCGATCTCGTCGACACGTGCCGCGTCGTCCAGATGTTCGATGCGGGAGCTGACACAAGCGCCTTGGGTGTGTTTGACGACACGCAGATGCCGGGCACCACGCGCCGCAACCTGTGGCAGATGGGTGATGACCAGTACCTGGCGCGTCTCCCCCAGCTTCGCCAGACGCCGTCCGACCGCCTCGGCGACCGCGCCGCCGATGCCGACGTCAACCTCGTCGAAGATCAGGGTCGGCACGCCGGCCACACCAGAAAGCGCCGCCTGGATCGCCAGGCTGATACGCGACAGCTCACCGCCCGAGGCAACCTTGCCAAGCGGCCCCGCCGGCAGGGCGGCATGGCTGGCGACGAGAAAGGCGACGTCTTCCAACCCATGGGCACGCGGCTCGCTGACCGTTTCAAGACGCACCTCGAAATGTCCACCTGCCAGCGCAAGCTCATGCATCGCCGCGGTGACCGTCTTGTCCAGTTCGGCCGCGGCGCGCCGCCGTTCTGCACCGAGTGCTTGCGCGATTTCCCGGTAGCGTGCGAGCGCCGCATCCTCGGCAGTACGCAAGGCATCGAGATCGTCGCCGGCCGCCAGATCGGCAAGACGCGCCTCGAACTGGGTCAGCAGATCCGCCAGTGCGTCCGGCTGGGAGCGGTGTTTGCGCGCCAGACGATGCATCTCGCCCATGCGCCGGTCGAGCTCGGCCAGGCGCTCGGGATCAAGGTTCAGATGTCCGGCGTAGCGTCGCAGTGCATGCACGGCCTCGGCGATATCCGCACTCGCGGCGTCCAGCAGCGCGGCGATCTCGCCAAGGCTGTCGTCGACGGCCCGCATCGCGGCGAGCCGTCCCCCCAGCACGCCGAGTTGGGCCGACACTGCGGCGTCGCCTTCGTCCAGTCCCTCGATCAGGGCCTGACTGCCTTCAAGCAGCGTGGTGACATGCGCAAGCCGCGCGTGCTCGATCTGTAGCGCGTCCCAGCACGCAAGATCGTCACCCTGCGTGCGCAGTTCCTCCACCGCAAGCGTGAGCCCCTCGCGCTCGATCTGCCGTGCCTGGCCGTGGGTCTCGGCGTCCTCGCGCCGCTGCCGCGCCGCCTGCCAGGCGTGCCAAGCCGTGCTCACGTCCGCTGCCAGCGACTGCGCCCCGGCGTAGGCATCCAGCACCTCGCGCTGCACCGACGGGCGCAGAAGCGCGTGATGCGCATGCTGGCCGTGGATGTCGAGAAGGAACCCGGCGGCATCCCTGAGCTGCGCCAGCGTCGCGGCACTGCCATTGATGAAAGCGCGCGAGCGGCCACCGGCCTCGATCACACGCCGCAGGATCAGCGTACCCTCGTCCGCGACGAAGCCGGCTTCGTCCAGCCAGGCCACGAATCCGGCTGCATCATCCAGGGTGAATTCGGCGGCGATCTCGGTGCGCGCCGCCCCCTGCCGTACCATGCCCACCTCCGCGCGGTCGCCCAGCGCCAGGCCCAACGCATCCACCAGAATGGATTTGCCGGCACCCGTCTCGCCCGTGAGCACGGTCAGCCCGGGAGTGAAATCCAGCTCGACCGAGTCGACCAGCAGATAGTTGCGAATGGACAGATGCGTGAGCATCAAATGTTCAGAGCTTCTTGCCCCAGTGCAGCTTCTGCCGCAGGGTGTCGTAATAACTGTAGGAATGCGGATGCAGCAGCGTGACCGGATGCTTGGCGCGCGTGATCCACACATGGTCGCCGCTATGCAGGTCGAAATGCTCCTGCCCGTCGAAGTGCACGCGCGCGTCGTCCGCATACATCAGGTGCAGCTCGATGCGCGACTCGCTGTCCACCACGATCGGCCGGGCCGACAAGGTGTGCGGGCAGATCGGTACCAGCGCCATCGCCCGCAGCGTGGGATGAACGATGGGCCCGCCCGCTGACAGCGCATAGGCCGTGGTCCCGGTCGGGCTCGTTACCACCAGTCCGTCGGCGCGCTGGCTGTAGACGAACTCGGTGTTGATGGTGATTTCCAGATCGATCAAACGTCCCGAACCGCCCTTGCCGAGTACCACGTCGTTGAATGCGGTGGCCTCGAACACCCGCTCGTCACCCCGGCGTATCTGGCCATTCAACAGGATGCGCTCCTCGGCCACGTACTGTCCGCTGAGGATTTCGCCCACAGCCTCGTGCATGGCACCAATGGTGATATCGGTGAGGAAACCGAGCCGCCCGTGATTGATGCCGATCAGCGGGACGCCATGCGGCGCCAGCGTACGCGCGATCGACAGCATCGTACCGTCGCCGCCCAACACCACCACGACGTCGCTCTCTTCCGCCAGCTGGTGCAGTGCCCGCCGTGGAAAATCTTCGATGTTCAGGTGTTCCGCGGTCTGCTCCGCCACCAGGACGGCATGCCCGCGCTGCACCAGGAACCTGCCCAGCGCACACAGCGAGCCCTCGATGCCACGGGTATCGTACTTGCCCACCAGGCCGACGGTCTTGAAAGCGCTTTGCATGGGGCGATTATAGCCGTGAGTGGTGAGTGGTGACGTTCTCCCCTCTCCCGCCTGCGGGAGAGGGGCCTCCGTGAAACCGCTCCCCCCTCCCCGCTTCCCGTATAATTTCCCGATGCTCAATGATCGCGCCCGCGTACTCCTGAAGACCCTGGTGGAACGGTATATCGCCGAGGGTGAACCGGTGGGCTCGCGCACGCTGTCGAAACACGCGGGGCTCGACCTGTCGCCGGCGAGCATCCGCAACATCATGTCCGATCTGGAGGAAATGGGCTTCGTCGCCAGCCCGCACACCTCGGCGGGCCGTGTGCCGACGCCGCGCGGCTACCGCCTCTTCGTCGACACCCTGCTCACGGTGCAGCCACTCGACCGGCGTGCGGTGAGCCAGCTCGAAACCCGCCTCACACCGTCTGACCCGCAACAACTGATGACGGCGGCCTCTACCCTGCTGTCGGATCTCAGCCAGTTCGCCGGATTGGTGATGACGCCACGGCGCAACCCCGCGTTTCGCCAGATCGAGTTCATCAGCCTGTCCGACAAGCGTATCCTGCTCATCATCGTCACCATGGAAGGCGTGGTGGAAAACCGCGTCATCCTGACCGAACAACCGTGTAGCGCATCGACACTGACCGAAGCCGCCAATTATTTCAACCAGAACTTCTCCGGCCGCACCTTCGACCAGGTGCGCGCAAAGCTGCGCGACGAGCTCGGTCGCATGCGTGATGACATCACGCACCTGATGAGTGCCGCAGTGGACGCCGGGAGCGAGGCACTCGACACCAGCCAGGAGAAGGTCGTCGTCGCGGGCAGCCGCAAGCTGCTCGATGTGGAAGAACTCTCGAACAACATGGAACGCCTGCGCCGCCTGTTCGACGCCTTCGAGCAGAAGACCGGACTGCTGCGGTTGCTCGACCAGTCGCGCAGCGCGGCCGGCGTGCAGATTTTCATCGGCGGTGAATCCGAGTTGTTGCCGCTCGACGAATGCAGTCTGGTGACCGCGCCCTACTCGGTGGACGGCCAGGTGGTCGGCACGCTGGGCGTGGTCGGCCCCACGCGCATGGCCTACGAGCGCGTCGTGCCCATCGTCGACATCACGGCCAGACTCTTGTCCAGCGCACTGTCGCATCACTGATGCGCTACCGCGCCGAGCCCGCCTGCACCCATGGCCAGCCCTCGCGCGCAGGCGTGCTGCTGGTCAATCTCGGCACCCCGGCGGCGCCGACGGCCCAGGCACTGCGCCCCTATCTCAAGGAATTCCTTTCCGATCCGCGCGTGGTGGAAATTCCACGCACCCTGTGGTGGCTGATCCTCAACGGCATCATCCTCAACACGCGGCCGAAGAAATCCGCCGCGAAATACGCCGCGGTGTGGACCGCCGACGGCTCGCCACTGAAGGCGCACACCGAGAAGCAGGCCAAGCTCCTCAAAGGCTGGCTGGGCGAGCGCATCGCATCGCCCTTCATGGTCGACTACGCGATGCGCTACGGCGAACCATCGATCCCGGCGGCGCTGGACCGCATGAAAGCCGCCGGCTGCGACCGCATCCTGCTGCTGCCGGCGTATCCGCAGTACGCCGCGTCCACCACCGCCACGGCGAACGACGCCGCATTCGACTGGCTGAAATCCGTGCGCAACCAGCCGGCGCTGCGCACGGTGCGCCACTACCACGACCATCCGGCCTACATTCACGCACTCGCCGCGAACGTACGCGACTTCTGGCAAATGCACGGCCGCCCCGACGTGCTGCTGATGAGCTTCCACGGTGTTCCACGCGCGACACTGGACAAGGGCGACCCCTATCACTGTGAATGCCAGAAGACCGCTCGCCTGCTTGCCGAAGCGCTCGGACTGGAGGCGAAGCAGTATCGCCTCGCCTTTCAGTCGCGCTTCGGCCGCGCCGAATGGCTGCAACCCTACACCGACAAGACGCTCGCCACGCTGGGGCGCGACGGTGTGCGCCGCGTCGATGTCGTCGCGCCCGGTTTCACCGCCGACTGCCTGGAGACCCTGGAGGAACTCGCCATGGAAGGCCGCGCGACGTTCCTTGGCGCAGGCGGCAAGGAATTCCACTACATCTCCGCGCTCAATGAACACCCACGCTGGATCGATGCGCTCGGCCGCATCGCACTGGAAAATCTCGGTGGCTGGACCAGCGAACAATGGGACCGCGACAGCGACGAAGGGGCACGCCACGATAGCGCACGACGCGCGCGCGATCTCGGCGCGGCAAACTGAATCGGATATGCGGGTAGAAATATACCAACCCAAAACACCGGCAGACCGCGTCTATATAAGCCCCTGCTTGTTGACATGACTTTCTCCCTCCCGCAGGATTGCGCAGCGGGTCCATGTTCCCGGAAGTCGCATGGAATGCGGCTCTCCGGGCGTGATCGCTCAACACTTTTGTTCCTGACACCACTGGAGGAGTCTATGTACAAGAAAACCATCCTGGTACTTGCCGGACTGGCCGGGATCGCCCTTTCGGGCATGGCCAACGCAACCGACGTGCATACCCGTACCATCGCCTCGACCTGTATGAGCTGCCACGGCCCGGGCGGCAAGAGCGTCGGCGCCGCGCCCGGGTTGGCCGGAGTCAGTCAGGAGAAATTCGTGGACATGATGAAAGGCTACAAGGCCGGCACCCGCAAGGGCACCATCATGAAAAAACACGCCGCTGGCTACACCGATGCCGAATACGCAGCCATGGGCGCGTACTTCGCCAGCCTGAAATAATTTCCGAGGAGACCTAGAACATGACTCTGAATCGTCGCGATTTCCTGAAGATCTCCGGGGCAGGTGCAGCCGTGGCCCTGGCCGGCTGTGCCGCCACGCCCGGTGGCAGCGGCGCAGGCGGCCGCGCGCACGTCGTCGTGGTCGGTGCCGGTTTCGGCGGTGCGACCTGCGCCAAGTACCTGCGCATGTGGGACCCCAATGTCGAAGTCACCCTGATCGAGCCGAACGACAAGTTCGTTTCCTGCCCGATTTCCAACTGGGTGCTGGGCGGCATGCGCACCATGGATGACATCACCAAGGGCTACGACAACCTGCCCAGACATGGCATCAAGATGGTAAAGGATTACGTCGTCGCCATCGACGCCGGCAAGCGCGAAGTCAAGACGCGCGGCGGCGCCAGCATCACCTACGACCGTCTGGTGCTCGCCCCCGGCGTCGAGGTGCTCACCGACACGGTCAAGGGCTTCAAGGAAGCCGAAGCCGCCGGCAAGGTGGTGCACGCGTGGAAAGCCGGTCCGCAGACGGCGCACCTGCGCAAGCAACTCGAAGCCATGCCCGACGGCGGCACCTTCGTCATGTCGGTGCCCGCGGCGCCCTACCGTTGCCCGCCCGGCCCGTACGAGCGTGCCTGCATGGTCGCGCACTACTTCAAGCAGGCCAAGCCCAAGTCCAAGATCATCCTGCTCGATGGCAACCCGGACATCGCCTCGAAGAAGGGCCTGTTCATGGACGCCTGGAACACGTTCTACCCCGGCATGATCGAGTACCGCCCGAACAACGCACCACTCGCCGTCAGTGGTGACAAGATGGTCGTCACCACCGAGTTCGACGACGTCAAGGCCGATGTCATGAACGTGGTCCCGCGCCAGCGTGCGGGCGAGGTGTGCGAACTGGTCGGTGCCCGCAACGACAGCAACAAGGCCTGGTGTACCGTCAACCTCGCCACCTTCGAGTCGACCACCGTGCCGAACGTGCACATCATCGGCGACTCGGTGCTGTCGAACCTGCCGAAGTCCGGCCACATGGCGACGAACCACGCCAAGGTGTGCGCCGCCGCGATCATCGAACTCCTGGCCGGCCGCCAGCCCGACCCGATTCCGGTCGTCGCCAACACCTGCTATTCGGCCACTTCGGACACCACGGCGGGCTATGTCGCCAACGTGTTCCGCTTCGAGGCCGGCAAGGGCTATGTCACCCAACCCGATGGCGGCGCCACCGGCAAGGGCGACGAATACAACTTCAGCTTTGCGGAGTCCTGGGCGCTGAACATCTGGGCCGACGCGCTCAGCTGATCGCCAAGGTGGATCCGTTGAACGGGGCTTCGGCCCCGTTTTTTTTTGATTTTCGCGCGGTGGAGCTACCCACGGCACGATCCCTTTCGGCGTGCAAAACATTGCCAAAATTCCGGTCGCTACTATGATGGGACGACCACCGGAATTCTCGAAACGGAGGTCTCGCCATGGTTCCATGCAAGGTGGCAGTGCTGCTGGGCAGCCTGCGCAGGGACTCGTACAACAGGCGGTTGATGCTCGCCGTCGAAAGGCTCGCGCCGGCGCACCTGAAATTCGAACAGGTACGGATCGACGATCTGCCGCTCTACTCGCAGGATTTCGACGACGACTATCCACCGAACGCGCGGCGCCTGAAAGCGGACATCGAATCAGCGCAGGCCTTGCTGTTCGTCACGCCCGAATACAACCGCTCGGTTCCCGGTGTACTGAAGAATGCGATCGATATCGCGTCGCGGCCGTGGGGAACGAACTCGTTCGCCGGCAAGCCGGGAGCGGTGATCGGCGCCTCGATCGGTGCGATCGGTACGGCCATCGCGCAGCACCACCTGCGCAGCTCGCTGCATTTTCTCGACGTTCCCACACTCGGGCAGCCCGAGGTGTACCTGCACTTTCGTGACGAGGCCATCGCGCCCGACGGCACGATCGCCAACGATTCGACGCGCGAATTCCTGCAACGCTTCGTCGACGCCTACGTTGCGTGGGTGGAGCGTTTCGTCGCAAGGTGACCGGTGCACAAACGGTGACCGGCAAAATGCGGTCGCTGGCGGCGCAACGAAACATCCGCACCGCCGACGCAGTTCACCTCGCGTCCATCGATTACCCGGCGTGTCGGTGGGCGGCGCCCTGCCGGCCATGCACCAGCAGATACGCGCGCAGCGCCACGGCCTGGTTGTACTCGCTGTCGCGCGCACCATACAGCAGGGTCAACCGGCCCCGCCTTGCAGCGACCCGCAACGCCTCCAGTGCCTCCGCATTGGCGTCGAGCTCCGCGGTATAGCGCTGCACGAACTCGTCCCACTTCGCGCGATCGTGCGCGAACCACTGTCGCAAGGCGGTACTCGGTGCCACATCCTTGAGCCACGCATCGGCACGGACCTGCGCCTTGCTGAGACCGCGCGGCCAGACGCGATCCACCAGCACGCGCCAGCCGTCGTCCGCCGCGGCGGCATCGTAGACACGTTTGACTTGAATATCCATAGCGTTTCCTCCTGTGCGAGGTGTCCCGCCTCAGGGCACCCATCGCGCCACGACGGCATCACGGGTGGCGCGGACAATGGAAGGATAGGCAAAAACCGCAACAGGCGCGCGGCGCCGACCGCGCGAAGCGGGCACACAACAACCTGCGCCGCCTCGAAGAAAAGCCGGGAATGCCGGCGCCGTCAGAACGATGCGCCGATGGCGTGGGCACACACCGCCATCAGCGGCTGCGGGAGGATGCCAAGCGCGAGGATGGCGAGGCCGTTGACCGACATCAGAATACGGGCGTCGGCGCCGGCCGCGACTGGCTGGGGGTCGTGCGGCGTGTCGAAGTACATGAGTTTGACCACGCGGAGATAATAGAACGCTCCAACCAGCGACAACAGCACCGCCAGCACGGCGAGCCACACGTATCCGAGTTCGATCACCGCCTGCAGCACCGACAGCTTGGCGTAGAAACCCACGGTGGGGGGGATGCCCGCCATGGAGAACATCAGCAGCAGCATGATGAAGGCGAGCCACGGGCTACGGCGGTTCAAGCCCCTGAAGTCGTCAAGGCGGTCGGCCTCGAAGCCGGCGCGCGACAGCAGCAGGATCATGCCGAAGCCACCCAGGCTCATGAGTGCGTAGACGAGCACGTAGAACATCGCGCTGCCGTAGCCGCTCTGGGTACCGGCGAGGATGCCGAGCAGCATGAAGCCCATGTGCGAAATGGTCGAATACGCGAGCATGCGCTTGATGTTGCTCTGCGCGATGGCGGCGATGTTGCCGATCGCCATCGACAGCACCGCAAGCACCACCAGCATGTCGCGCCACTCGGCGACCTGCGATTCCAGGCCCTGGCCGAGGATACGCACGACGAAGCCAAAGGCGGCGATTTTCGGTGCGGAGCCGATGAACAGGGTCATCGCGGTGGGCGCGCCGTGGTAGACGTCCGGCACCCACATGTGGAACGGCACGGCGCCGAGCTTGAACGCCAGGCCGGCGACGATGAAGACGAGGCCGAACACCAGGGGCAGGCGCAGGTCCGTGCCGTCGGCGAGCAATTGGGCGATCTCGCCCAGGGCGAGCGAACCGGTGACGCCGTACACCATCGACATGCCGTACAGCAACATGCCGGACGCCAGCGCGCCGAGTACGAAATACTTCATCGCCGCCTCCGTGGCCACCGCGGAATCCCGCTGCAGCGCGACCATGGCGTAGAGCGAGAGGGACAGCAGTTCGAGACCGAGGTAGAGGCTGAGGAAGTGGCTGGCCGACACCATGACCATCATGCCCAGCATGGCAAACAGCGTGAGCACGAAGAATTCCCCGCGGTACAGATCCCGTGCCTTGAGATAAGCGCGCGCGTACACCATCACCGCCGCCGTCGACAGGTAGACGAAGAGCTTGAGAACGTCGGACAGCGGATCGTCGATGAACAGGCCGTGGAGCACCACGCCGGGTGCACTCGACAGATCGCGCAGCGTGAGGAAAGCCGCACCGGCGAGTGTGACGAGCGACAGCGTATAGGTGATGTAGCGCTTGCCGTCGTCGAGCGCGGCATCGACCACGAGGATCAGCGAAACCATGGCGAGAACGAAAATCTCGGGCAGCACGGGGGCGAATGACTGGAGACTCATGGATGCGCGCTCACGGGAGTTTGCTGTGGGCGACGTGCGCCAGCAGTTCGACCACCGACGCGTGCATGACATCGGTGAACGGCTTCGGATACAGGCCCATGCCCAGCACAGCGACGGCGAGCACGCCGAGCAGCAGGAATTCGCGGGCATTGAGGTCCTTCATCGCCTCGACCTGCGAACTGGCGACGGGGCCGAATACCACACGCTTGTACATCCACAGCGTATACGCCGCGCCGGTGATGAGCGAGGTGGCGGCGACGAAGGCGAACCAGAAATTGACCTTGCTTGCAGCCATGATGACCATGAACTCGCCGACGAAACCGCTGGTGGCGGGCAACCCTGCGTTGGCCATGGCGAACAGCATGAACAATGCGGCGAATACCGGCATCCTGTTCACCAGTCCGCCGTAATCCTTGATCTGCCGCGAATGCAGGCGGTCGTACATGACGCCGATACAAAGAAACAGCGCCGCCGACACGAAACCGTGCGAGATCATCTGCACCAGTCCGCCTTCCCAGCCCAGCGGGCTGAACATGAAGAAGCCGAGGGTGACGAAACCCATGTGCGCAACCGATGAGTAGGCGATGAGCTTTTTCATGTCCGCCTGCACCAGCGCCACCAGGCCGATGTAGGTGATCGCGACGAGCGACAGCGTGATGACCAGCCACGCGAGTTCGTGCGCCGCATCCGGCACGATCGGCAGCATGAAACGCAGGAAGCCATAGGCGCCGACCTTCAGGGTAATCGCCGCCAGCACCACCGAACCGCCGGTGGGCGCCTCGACGTGGGCGTCGGGCAGCCACGTGTGCACCGGCCACATCGGCACCTTGACGCCGAAGGCGAGCAGGAAGGACAGGAAAATCAGGACCTGCGCGGTCATGCCGAGTGTCGTCCGGTGCCAGGTCTGGATGTCGAAGCTGCCGCCGGCCTGGTAGTAGAGGTAGATCAGGGACACCAACATCAGCAGCGAGCCAAGCAGCGTGTAGAGGAAGAACTTGAACGCGGCGTACACACGGTTCGGCCCACCCCACACCCCGACGATCAGGTACAGGGGGATCAGCATGCCCTCGAAGAACACGTAGAAGAGAATGCCGTCGAGTGCGGCGAACGCGCCGTTGATGAGGCCCGACATGATGAGGAACGCAGCCATGTACTGCGCGACCTTGTCCTGAATGACCTGCCAGCCGGCGATCACCACCAGCAGCGTGGTGAAACTGTTGAGCAGGATCAGGGGCATCGAGATGCCGTCGACGCCCAGGTGGTAATGCACATTGAACGCGGGGATCCACGATTTCTTCTCGACGAACTGCATCGCCGCGGTGGTGGTGTCGAAGCCGGTGGCGAGTGGAATGGCGACAATGAGGCCGAGTGCGGCACCAGCCAGCGCCAACATGCGTGCCAGCGGTGCGTTGCGGTCGGATCCCGTGGCGAGCACCAAAAACGCGGTGACGATCGGTACCCAGATGACGAGAGAGAGGATTTCCTGTCCGAACATCGCTGTCGTTCTAGTTGAGCCGCAGGAACCACCACGTCACCAGGGCGAACACCCCGGTCAGCATGGCGAAGGCGTAGTGATAGATGTAGCCGGACTGCAACATCCTGGCGAGGCGGGAAACGCGTTCGACGAGATGCGCAGAACCGTTGACGATGAGTCCGTCGATGACGCCCCGGTCGCCGCCGCGCCACAACACCGCACCCAGCAGGCGCGCACCCCGGGCAAACAGCCAGTCGTAAAGCTCATCGAACCAGTATTTGTTGACGAGCATACGGTAGAGAAACTGGAAACGCCGCGCCAGCGCCGCCGGAATATCGGGGCGCTTGAGGTAGAAGAAGGCGGCCAGTCCCACGCCGGCGACCGTGAACCAGAACGGCAGGGTCATCACCGCGTGCAGGCCCATCGCCCACGGGCCGTGGAACTCCTGGTTCAGCTCGTTCATCACCGGGTGCCGGTCGGCGACGTAGATCGCCTTGCCGAAGAACTCGCCGAACAGCATCGGCTCGATGGTCATGTAGCCGATCGCCAGCGAAGGCAGGGCCAGCGCGAGTAGCGGTCCGGTGACCACCCAGGGGGTTTCGTGCGGCGTGGCGTCGTGGCCGTGGTGCGCGTCGGGTTCATTGCCGTGCGCATGCCCTTGATGGAAACGCTCCTTGCCGTGGAACACCATGAAATACATGCGGAAGGAATAGAACGCGGTGACGAACACGCCGGCCAGCACCGCCGCGTAGGCGAAACCAGCGCCCGGCAGATGCGACAGTTTCGCCGCCTCGATAATGGTCTCCTTCGAATAGAAACCCGACAGGAAAGGCGTGCCGATCAGTGCCAGCGAGCCGATCAGCGAGGTGATCCAGGTGATGGGCATGTATTTTTTCAGTCCGCCCATGTAGCGGATGTCCTGGTTGTGGTGCACGGCGATGATGACCGAGCCGGCCGCGAGGAACAGCAGGGCCTTGAAGAAGGCATGCGTCATCAGGTGGAACACCGCGACCGAGTAGGCCGACGCGCCGAGCGCCACGGTCATGTAGCCCAGCTGGGACAGCGTCGAGTAGGCCACCACGCGCTTGATGTCGTTCTGCACGACGCCGAGGAAGCCCATGAACAGCGCGGTGATCGCGCCGATCACCATGATGGTCGACAGCGCCACGTCGGACAATTCGTACAGCGGCGACATGCGCGCGACCATGAAGATGCCGGCGGTCACCATCGTCGCGGCATGGATCAGCGCGGAAATCGGCGTCGGGCCTTCCATCGAGTCGGGCAGCCAGACGTGCAGCGGGAACTGCGCCGACTTGCCCATCGCGCCGACGAACAGCAGCAGACCGATCGCGGTCATCAGGCTCCATGTCATATCCGGCCACACGGTGATGGTCTTGTCGGCGAGCGCGGGGGCCTTGGCGAACACGGTCGCGTAGTCGAGCGAGCCGAAATGCGCGAGCACCAGGCCGATGCCGAGAATGAAGCCGAAATCGCCGACCCGGTTGACGAGGAAGGCCTTGAGGTTGGCGTAGATCGCCGTTTCCTTCGTGTACCAGAAGCCGATCAGCAGGTAGGACACCAGGCCCACCGCCTCCCAGCCGAAGAACAGTTGCAGGAAGTTGTTGCTCATCACCAGCATAAGCATGGAGAAGGTGAACAGCGAAATGTAGGAGAAGAAGCGCTGATAGCCGGGGTCGTCCTGCATGTAGCCGATGGTGTAGACGTGCACCATCAGCGAGACGAAGGTCACCACCAGCATCATCATCGTGGTGAGCGAGTCGATGAGGAAGCCAACTTCGAGGTTGAGCCCGCCCACCGTCATCCAGGTGTACACCGTGCCGTTGAATGTATGTCCTGCCAGCACGTCGCGGAACACCAGCACCGAGGCGACGAACGACACCGTGACGCCGGCGATGGTGACGACGTGCGCGCCGGTACGGCCGATCCAGCGGCCGAACAGCCCGGCGACGAGTGCGCCGAAAAGCGGCGCCAGCGGAACGATGAGATAAAGCGTCTGCATGTCCATCCGCATCAGCCTTTCAGTCGGTCGAGATCATCGACGTTGATGGTTCTGAGATTGCGGAACAGCACCACCAGGATGGCAAGACCGATGGCCGCCTCGGCGGCGGCGACGGTGAGGATGAAGAACACGAACACCTGGCCATGAATGTCGCCGAGGTAATGCGAGAACGCGATGAAGTTCATGTTCACCGCAAGCAGCATCAGTTCGATCGCCATCAGCAGGATGATGATGTTCTTGCGGTTGAGGAAGATACCGAGCACCGCGATGGCGAACAACACGCCGCCCAGGATCAGGTAATGCGACAGTGAAATCATGCGCCCTTCTCCGCTGAATCCTGAATCCCGGCCCCTGGCGCCTTTTCCGCCGCCATCTTCACGATGCGCAGGCGGTCGTCGCGCTTGACCTTGACCTGTTCGGCCGGATCGATGAACTTGCTGTCCTTGCGCCGGCGCAGCGCCAGCGCGATCGCGGCGACGATGGCCACCAGCAGGATGACCGCGGCGAGCTCGAAGGCGTAGACATAGTCGGTGTAGAGCAGGCGTCCGAGCGCACGGGTGTTGCTGTAGTCCGCCGGCTGCGGCGACGGCGTGCCCATGACCTCCAGACCGAAGTAACGGCCACCGAGAATCAGCGCCATCTCGATCATCAGCAGTACGGAAACAAGGACGGCGACCGGCATGTACTTCCAGAAACCCTCGCGCAGCCGATCCAGGTTGATGTCGAGCATCATCACCACGAACAGGAACAGCACCATCACCGCGCCGACGTAGACGAGCACCAGCACGATGGCGAGGAACTCCGCCTCCAGCAGCATCCACAGGCCGGCCGCGGTGAAGAAAGCCAGTACGAGGTGAAGCGCCGCATGCACCGGGTTGCGCACGGTGATGACGCGCAGTGCGGCGAACACCAGGATGGCGGAGAAGAAGTAGAAGATGGCGGTCGTGTACATAGGGGTTAGGGGTTAGGGGTTAGGGGTTAGGGGCTAGGGGCCAGGGGCGGGAAGCCAGCTTCCACGCCCATGCTCAACATCGTCCGTTTGCCTACCTCCCGTTTCGTTTGTTTTCAATCAAATGGCGCGCAGCGCACCATCCCTAAATCCTGGATCCTGGATCCTGGCCCCTAGATCCTGCCCTATCGATACTGCGCATCCTGTGCGCGGTCTGCCGCGATCTGTGCCTCGTGCTGGTCACCGATCGCCAGCAGCATCGATTTCGTGTAGTACAGATCGCCGCGCTTCTCGCCGTGATATTCGAGAATGCGCGTCTCGACGATCGAGTCGACCGGGCAGGATTCCTCGCAGAAGCCGCAGAAGATGCACTTGGTCAGGTCGATGTCGTAGCGTGTGGTACGACGGGTGCCGTCCTCGCGCTGCGCGGATTCGATGGTGATCGCCAGCGCCGGGCACACCGCCTCGCACAGTTTGCAGGCGATGCAGCGCTCCTCGCCGTTGGGATAACGGCGCAGCGCGTGCAGGCCGCGGAAACGCGGGCTCTGCGGCGTCTTTTCCTCCGGGTACTGGACCGTGATCTTGCGCGCGAACAGATGGCGGCCGGTGAGCATCATGCCGCGCACGAGCTCGACCAGAAGCAGGCTGCCGAAGAACTGGGCCACTCGTTTCATGATAGGGATAGCCGTTTCATGGCGCGCTCAGTGAAACAGATGACCATAAGGCGTCTGCATCATCGCGCCGACGACGACGATCCAGACGATGGTGATGGGGATGAACACCTTCCAGCCCAGGCGCATGATCTGGTCGTAGCGGTAGCGCGGGAAGGTGGCGCGGAACCACAGGAAGAGGAAAAGCACGAAGCCGGTCTTCAGCAGCCACCACAGGATGCCGTCGGGCAGGAAGGGCAGCGGCGAGAGCCAACCGCCGAGGAACATCAGCGTGGTGAGCGCCGAGACCAGGATCATGTTGGCATATTCGGCAAGGAAGAACACGGCGAAGGCCATGCCGGAATATTCGACGTGAAAACCCGCGACGATCTCGGATTCCCCCTCGGCGACGTCGAAGGGCGCGCGGTTGGTCTCGGCGACGCCGGCGATCAGGTAGACGAGGAAGAGCGGAAACAGCGGAATGAAGTACCAGTGCCAGAAGCCCCCCGCCTGCCCCTTGACGATGTCGACGAGATTGAGCGACTGTGCCGCCATCAGCACGCCGACGAGCGCAAAGCCCATGGCGATCTCGTAGGACACCATCTGCGCCGCCGAACGCATCGCGCCGAGGAAGGCGTATTTGGAGTTGGACGCCCAACCGGCGATGATGACGCCGTACACGCCCATCGAGGTGATCGCCAGCACGTACAACAACCCGGCGTCGATATTGGCGAGCACCAGTGTGTCGGTGAACGGAATCACCGCCCATGCCGCCAGCGCCGGTGCGATGGCGAGGATGGGACCGAGAATGAACAGGCCGCGGTTGGCGCCCGCGGGAATGATGATCTCCTTCATCAGGAGCTTCAGGCCGTCGGCGATCGGCTGCACCAGGCCCAGGGGACCGACGCGATTGGGGCCGATGCGCACCTGCATCCAGCCGATGACCTTTCGCTCCGCATAGGTCAGGTAAGCCACACCGAGCATGAGTGGCACCACCAGTGCGAGTATCTTCACCAGCGTCCAGACGACGGTTTGAATGGTTGCCCAGTCCATGCGTCGCCTCCCTTACACCCGTTCGACCGCAACCGGGCCGAACATCGGGCCGAGGCTGGCGGTCAGCGGATGACCGGCGGGAATGCGGATGCACCCGTCGGGCAGATTGTCGTCGCGCTCGACCTTCAGGGTCAGCGCCGAAGCGGTCTGGCGCACCGAGGCGCGGCCGTTTTCCTCCAGGCCCAGGTGCGCGATCAGGCTGCCGTGCATGTGCGCGACCGGCAGCGCGGCGTCCGCCGTCCGTTGCAGTGCCGGTGCGCGACGCACCGTCGGATCGGTCTGGTAGATCGGCACCTCGGCGATGCGCTCGATACCCGCGGCCGCAGGCACGGCTGCCGGAGTCACGCCCGCGACACGGTTGTCGAGCGCCGCGCGCACCCCCGCCTCCGCCGTCTCGCCCAGCGCTTCGCGCAGCACTTCGCGCGTATCGTCCTGGTCGAAGCCGGCCAGACCCAGCAGGTTGCCCAGCACACGCAGCACCTTCCATGCCGGACGAGTTTCGCCAAGCGGCTTCACCACGGCGGCGAAGGACTGCACGCGCCCTTCGGTATTGACGAAGGTGCCGGAGGTCTCGGTCCACGGCGCGACCGGCAGCAGCACGTCCGCATAGTCAAGCGCACGACCCGTGTAGGACGACAGGGCGACGACGCATTCTGCATTCTGCAGGCTCGTCAGGGCGAGCACCGGGTCGTGCGTGTCGAGTTCCATCTCGACGTCGAGCAGCACGTAGGCGCGCAGATGCTGCGCCAGCATTTGTCCGGCGTTCAGTCCCTGGACTGCCGGCTGGCCGAGCGGCCCATGGTGCGGGACCGCGCCCGCCACCGCTGCACCCACGCTGTTGGCCGCTTCGCCCAGCACGCCGAACGACGCTCCCGCAAGCCGCGCGATCTCCTGCGCCAGGGCATGCAGCTGCGCGTACGCAGGATGATGCTGCGCGAGGTTACCGAGCAGCACGGCACGCCGCTCGCCGCTGGCAAGGCTCGCGGCCATGCGCTGCGCCGCGGCATCCGGCGCGCCCGTGCCGAGTTGCGCGGCAGCAAGTGCCGGCACCCCCTCGCCCTTCAATGTGGCAAGCGCCGCGCACACGCCCGCGAGCGCCGCCGGCAACTGCGAGGGCGCGACGGTGCTGCGCGCGTGCACGCGGGCGAGAAAATCCTCGCCGCTGACGCCGACAAGACTGATCTCGCCTCCCGCACGAACCGCAGCGCGCAGGCGCTGCGCGAGCAGGGGATGATCCTTGCGCGGATTCGAGCCGATCACCAGTGCACGATCGAGACCGGACAGCTCGGCCACCGGCAGGCCGAGCCAGAAGCTGCCGCGCGCCTGGCCGTCGAGCCCGAAGTCGGTCTGACGCAAGCGGTGATCGACGTTGCCGGCGCCAAGCTCGCGCATCAGTTTCTGCAGCAGATAGAGTTCCTCGACCGTGCGGTGCGGCGCGGCCAGCGCGCCGATCTGCGCCGCCGGGATGAGCTTCAGCCTCGCCACCACGTAATCCAGGGCGTCCTGCCAGCTCACCTCCAGCCACTGACCTTCACGTTTCACCATCGGCCGCGTCAGGCGTTCGGCGCTGTTCAGGCCTTCGTAGGCGAAGCGGTCGCGGTCGGCGATCCAGCACTCGTTGACCGCCTCGTTGTCGCGCGGCAGCACGCGCATCACGCGATCGTTCTTGACCTGTACCTCGATGTTGGCACCAAGGCTGTCGTGCGGGCTGATCGAGGGGCGCCGCGCCAGTTCCCACGACCGCGCACTGTAGCGGAACGGCTTGCTGGTAAGCGCGCCGACCGGGCACAGGTCGATGACGTTGCCGGAAATCTCGGACGCCACCTGGCTTTCCAGGAAGGACATCACTTCGGTGTGCTCGCCGCGACCCGGCATGCCGAGTTCCATGATGCCGCCGATTTCCACGCCGAAGCGCACGCAGCGGCTGCAATGGATGCAGCGCGTCATGTCGGTGGCGATGAGCGGGCCGAGATTCTTCTCGATCACCACGCGCTTGGCCTCACCGTAACGCGAAGCGGAGGCGCCGTAGCCGACGGCGATGTCCTGCAGCGTGCATTCGCCGCCCTGGTCACAGATCGGGCAGTCGAGCGGGTGATTGATGAGAAGGAATTCCATCACCCCCTTCTGGGCGTTGATCGCGTATTGCGAGCGCGTGTGCACCTTCATGCCTTCGGCCACGGGTGTGGCACACGCGGGCAAGGGTTTCGGCGCTTTCTCCACCTCGACCAGGCACATGCGGCAGCTTGCCGCAATCGACAGTTTCTTGTGATAGCAGAAATACGGGATCGTGATACCGAGCCGGCCGGCCGCATCCATGATGGTCTTGCCGCTCTCGATCTGCAGCGGCTGGCCGTCGATTTCAATGTTCAGCAGGGACATCGCTTACACCATGCAGCGCTTGTGTTCGACGTGGTATGCGAACTCATCGCCGAAATGTTTGAGGAAACTCTGCACCGGCATGGCCGCCGCATCGCCCAGCGCGCAGATGGTGTGTCCGGCGATCCGCCCGGCCACGCTGTTGAGCAGGTCCATGTCTTCGGGGCGCCCCTCGCCATGTTCGATGCGGTGGATGACGCGGTACATCCAGCCCGTGCCTTCGCGGCACGGCGTGCACTGCCCGCACGACTCCTCGAAGTAGAAATAAGACAGGCGCTCCAGCGCGCGCACCATGCACACCGTCTCGTCCATCACGATCACCGCGCCGGAACCGAGCATGGAGCCCGCCTTGGCGATGGAATCGAAGTCCAGCGTGCAGTCCATCATGATGTGGCCCGGCAGCACCGGGGCGCTTGATCCGCCGGGAATGACGGCCTTCAGCTTGTGGCCGTTGCGCACTCCGCCCGCCATGTCGAGCAGTTCCGGGAAAGGCGTACCGAGCGGCACTTCGTAGTTGCCCGGTTTGTTGACGTGGCCGGATACCGAGAACAGTTTGGAACCACCGTTGTTCGGCTTGCCGAGTTCGAGGAAGGCCTGGCCACCGTGCTGCATGATCCACGGTACCGAGGCGAGCGTCTCGGTGTTGTTGATGGTGGTGGGCTTGCCGTACAGGCCGAAGCTTGCCGGGAACGGCGGTTTGAAGCGCGGCTGGCCCTTCTTGCCCTCGATCGATTCGAGCAGCGCGGTTTCCTCACCACAGATGTAGGCACCGTAGCCGTGGTGCGCGTGCAACTGAAAACAGAAATCCGTGCCGAAGAGATTGTCCCCCAGATAACCTGCCGCGCGCGCCTCGGCGAGCGCGCGCTCGAAGCTCTGGTAGGTCTCGAAGATTTCGCCGTGGATGTAGTTGTAGCCGACCTTCGCGCCGAGCACGTAGCCGGCGATCGCCATGCCCTCGATCAACTGGTGCGGGTTGTAGCGCAGGATGTCGCGGTCCTTGAAGGTACCCGGTTCGCCCTCGTCGCTGTTGCACACGATGTACTTGTCGCCGGCGAAGCCGCGCGGCATGAAGCTCCACTTGAGCCCGGTCGGGAAACCGGCACCGCCGCGTCCGCGCAGGGCGCTGGTTTTCATTTCCGCGATGATGTCGTCGGCCGCCACCTTTTCCGTGACGATGCGGCGCAGCGCCTGGTAACCGCCATGGGCGACATAGGTCGCCAGAGCCGCCGGGTCGTCCAGCGACTGCGTCCAGCTACAGACCTGGGGTGTGGGCGTGAGCAGGCTCATTTGAGCCCGTCCAGCAATTCGTCCACCTTCTCCACCGTGAGATGGGTGTGCATGCAATGGTTGTTGTGCAGGCACATCGGCGCGTCGCCACAGGCGCCCATGCATTCGCCTTCCTTCAGTGTGTAGCGGCCGTCCTCGGTGGTCTCGCCGAAGCCGATGCCGAGCTTCGCCTTCAGGTGCGCGGCGATCTCGTTGGCGCCGCGCAGCGCGCACGGCAGGTTGGTGCACACGGTGATCTTGTGGCGCCCCACCGGCTGGGTGTCGTACATGTTGTAGAAGGTCGCCACCTCGTACGCCGCGATTGGTGGCATGCCGAGATAATCCGCCACGTACTCGATCAGTTCGGGCTTGAGCCAGCCTTTTTCCATCTGCGCGATACGCAGGGCGGCCATTACGGCTGATTGCCTGTGCTCGGCGGGATATTTCCTGATTTCAGCGTCGATCAACGCGAGGGATTCCTGCGACAACATCAGCGGTCGATCTCCCCAAAAACGATGTCCTGCGTGCCGATGATGGCGACGACGTCGGCGATCATGTGGCCACGGCTCATCTCGTCGAGTGCGGCCAGATGCGCGAAACCGGGTGCGCGTATCTTCAGGCGGTAGGGCTTGTTGGCGCCGTCGGATACCAGATAAATACCGAACTCGCCCTTGGGATGCTCGACCGCAGCGTAGGCTTCGCCGAGCGGCACGTGCATGCCTTCGCTGAAGAGCTTGAAGTGGTGAATCAGCTCTTCCATGTTGGTTTTCATCGACAGGCGATCGGGCGGCGCCACCTTGTGGTTGGCCGTGATGACCGGCCCCGGATTCCTGCGCAGCCAGTCGATGCACTGGCGGATGATACGGTTGGACTGGCGCATCTCCTCGACGCGCACCAGATAACGGTCATAGCAGTCGCCGTGGGTGCCGACCGGGATGTCGAAATCCATGCGGTCGTAGACCTCATAGGGCTGTTTTTTCCTCAAGTCCCACTCGACGCCGGAGCCACGCAGCATGGGGCCCGTGAAACCCAGCGCCTGGGCGCGCTCGGGCGACACGACGCCGATGCCGACGGTGCGCTGCTTCCAGATGCGATTGTCGGTGAGCAGCGTCTCGTAGTCGTCGACGTAGCCCGGGAAGCGGCGGGTGAAATCCTCGATGAAGTCGAGCAGCGACCCCTGGCGATTGGCGTTCATGTCGCGCAGCGTCGCCTCGTTGCGGGTGTGCTGCGCGTGGTACTGCGGCATGCTGTCGGGCAAATCGCGGTAGACGCCGCCAGGACGGTAGTAGGCGGCGTGCAGGCGCGCGCCGGACACCGCCTCGTAGACGTCCATCAGGTCCTCGCGCTCGCGGAAGGCGTAGAGGAACACCGTCATCGCGCCAACGTCGAGTGCGTGTGCACCCAGCCACAGCAGGTGGTTGAGGATGCGCGTGATCTCGTCGAACAACACCCTGATGTACTGCGCGCGCTCCGGCACCTCGATGCCGAGCAGCTTCTCGATCGCCATCACGTAGGCGTGCTCGTTGACCATCATCGACACGTAGTCGAGGCGGTCCATGTAGGGCACCGATTGCAGGAAAGTCTTGTGCTCGGCGAGTTTTTCGGTGGCGCGGTGCAACAGGCCGATATGCGGGTCGGCGCGCTGGATCACCTCGCCGTCCAGCTCGAGCACCAGGCGCAGCACGCCATGCGCGGCCGGATGCTGCGGGCCGAAGTTCATCGTGTAATTGCGGATCTCGGCCATGTCAGCGCCCTGCCCCGTAGCTTTCGTCGCGCACGATGCGCGGCGTCACCTCACGCGGCTCGATCGACACCGGCTGGTAGATCACGCGCTGCTGCACCGGGTCGTAGCGCATCTCAACGTGGCCGGACAGCGGGAAGTCCTTGCGGAAAGGATGGCCGATGAAACCGTAGTCAGTGAGAATGCGGCGCAGATCGGGATGCCCTTCGAACACGATGCCATACAGGTCGAACGCTTCGCGCTCGAACCAGTTGGCCGCAGGCCAGAGATCGATCATCGAGGCCACCACCGGCAGGTCGTCGTCGGGGCAGAAAACGCGCACGCGCACGCGACGGTTGTGCGTCAGCGACAGAAGATGCACCACCACGGCAAAGCGCGCACCCTCCCAGACACCATCGCCGTAATCCCGGTAATCCATTCCGCACAGATCGATGAGCTGCTCGAAGCGGCACTCCGGATCGTCGCGCAGCGTGCGCATCGCGTCGGCGTAGGCCTGCGAACGAATCACCAGTGTGAGTTCGCCAAGGCGCACGAAGGACTGCACCAGCGCATGGCCGAGCAGTTTTTCAACGGAGGATACGAAGGCTTCCATGGTCATGGCATCAGCGCGCAATGGTGTTGGTGCGCCTGATCTTGTTCTGCAGCTGGATGATGCCGAACAGCAGGGCCTCCGCGGTCGGCGGACAGCCGGGCACATAGATGTCGACCGGCACGATGCGGTCGCACCCGCGCACCACCGAGTAGGAGTAATGGTAGTAGCCGCCGCCATTGGCGCACGAGCCCATGGAGATCACCCAGCGCGGCTCGGCCATCTGGTCGTACACCTTGCGCAGCGCCGGCGCCATCTTGTTGCACAGCGTGCCGGCAACGATCATCACGTCGGACTGGCGCGGACTGGGGCGGAACACGATGCCGAAACGGTCGAGGTCGTAGCGCGCCGCACCGGCTTGCATCATCTCCACCGCGCAGCAGGCGAGACCAAAGGTCATCGGCCACATCGAGCCGGTGCGCATGTAGTTGATGAGCTGGTCGGCCTTCGCGGTGACGAAACCCTGGGACAGAACGCCTTCGATGCTCATTGACGAACCCCGGCCTCCACCCGCTCCATAAACATCAGCGCCGGCCCCATCTGCCGCGTATCGCGAAAGGGTGTTACTCCCATTCCAGCGCCCCTTTCATCCATTCGTAGATGAAACCGACGACAAGAATGCCGAGAAACACCATCATCGCGACGAAACCGGCCAGCCCGATTTCCTCCAGGACGATGGCCCAAGGGAAGAGGAAGGCGATTTCCAGATCGAAGAGGATGAACAGGATAGCGACGAGGTAATAGCGCACGTCGAATTTCATGCGCGCATCCTCGAATGCCTCGAAGCCGCATTCGTAGGGTGAAAGCTTCTCGCTATCCGGACGATGGGGAGCCAGAAGCCCGCCAGCGAGGATGGGCACCACACCGAAAGCCAAGCCGACCAGGATGAACAACAGGATGGGGAGATAATTCTCCAGCACAACACTCCTCCAGATGGACCCTGTCGGGCCATCGCGAATCAAATAATTATTTTATAAGTTTATAAGCTCAGTGAATGGGTCGTCAAGCCACCAACCCACCGCTTTGGACAAAAAAATCAATCGGATGCTAGGCAATTCGAACCATTGCCCACATCCGAGAAATTGATGGTGCCGACGGCGAGACTCGAACTCGCACGACCAAGGTCACTACCCCCTCAAGATAGCGTGTCTACCAATTCCACCACGTCGGCCAGAAGACTTTCCGTCTCCGGATTGGCGGCGCCGCCCGGCGCCACCGTAAAAACTCGATGTTGCTATTGCGGGATGTCCGCCGCCCGCGACCCTGCCGGTGCAGCCGGCGCCTGCGGTGCGGCCGGCGCGGTAGCCGGCACGGCGGTACGATCCAGCACGCTGGCTGCCGGCTTGTGCTGCTTCAGCGCAAAAAACGCCAGCCCCAGGCTGGTCAGGAAAAACAGCGTCGCAACGACTGCGGTGCTGCGGCTCAGGAAGTTCGCCGAGCCCGTCGAACCGAACAGGCTCCCCGACGAACCGCTCCCGAATGCTGCGCCCATGTCCGCACCCTTGCCATGCTGCAACAGCACCAGCGCGATGACGGCGACGGCGACCAGGATGTGGACGACCCAGACCAGTGTTTCCATGTGTTTGATCCCTACTTCGCGGCAGCCCGGCAGATCGCGACGAACTCGTCGGCGACCAGAGAGGCGCCTCCGATAAGGCCACCGTCGATATCCGGCTGAATGAATAATTCTGCCGCATTCGACGCTTTCACGCTACCCCCGTACTGGATCACCAGACCCGCTGCAACCCCCACATCCAGCGCGGCAACCTTGCTGCGGATGAAGGCATGCACGGCCTGCGCTTGTTCGGGTGTGGCGGTCTTGCCGGTGCCAATTGCCCACACCGGCTCGTACGCGACGACCGCTCTGGCGAGCGAGGCCACGCCCGCTGCGGCGATCACGGCGTCGAGCTGGCGCGCGACCACGGCTTCGGTCACACCGGCTTCGCGCTCCGCCAGCAGTTCGCCCACGCACAGGATGGGCGTGAGGCCGGCAGCCTGCGCCGCCATGTATTTCTTTGCCACCAGCTCATCGGATTCGCCATACAGGCTGCGCCGCTCCGAATGCCCCACGATGACGTACCTGCAACCGAAGTCGACCAGCATCGCGGCCGACACTTCACCGGTGAACGCACCCTTCGTCTGTTCGGACAGGTTCTGCGCACCCCAGGCGATGGACGAACCGGCGAGTGCCGCCTGCGCCTGTCCAAGGTAGGGGAACGGCACGCACACCGCGGCCTCGATGCCTTGCAGGGCGGGCTTGATCGCAGCCAGCAGCGCGGCATTTTCGACCAGGCTGCCGTGCATCTTCCAGTTACCGGCTACGAGCTTCTTGCGCATGGGAGTCTGCCAAACAAAAGTCCGCGATGGTAAGCGCAACGCGCCTCGGGGTCAACCGCCGGGCGTGTCGAAACCGGATCAGCCAAAACGGCCGGTGATGTAGTCCTCGGTCTGTTTCTTGCCGGGACGCATGAAGATGGTGCTGGTGTCGTCGAACTCGATGAGTTCACCCAGATACATGAACGCGGTGAAGTCCGAAATGCGCGCCGCCTGCTGCATGTTATGGGTGACGATGGCGATGGTGTAGTCACTTTTCAGCTCGTTGATGAGTTCCTCGATCTTGGCGGTGGAGATCGGGTCGAGCGCGGAGGTCGGTTCGTCGAGCAGCACGATCTCTGGCTTCACCGCGACCGCGCGCGCGATGCACAGGCGCTGCTGCTGGCCGCCGGAGAGCGACAAGCCGTTCTGCTGCAGCTTGTCCTTCACCTCACCCCACAGCGCGGCCTTCTTCAGGGCCCATTCGACGCGGTCGTCCATCGCGCTTCTCGACATGCGCTCGTAGAGGCGCACGCCGAATGCGATATTCTCGTAGATCGTCATGGGGAACGGTGTCGGCTTCTGGAACACCATGCCGATCTTCGCGCGCACCAGGTTGACATCCTGCTTCTTGTCGAGGAGGTTCTTGCCGTGGAACAGGATCTGCCCTTCCGCGCGCTGCCCGGGATACAGGTCGTACATGCGGTTGAAGGTGCGCAGGAGCGTCGACTTGCCGCAGCCGGACGGGCCGATGAAGGCAGTCACCTTGTTGGCGGCTATGTCCATGCTGACATTGATGAGCCCCCTGAAATCGCCGTAGTAGAAATCCAGGTTGCGCACCTGCAGCGCGGCGTTTTCATTGACAGGCGTGACGGGTTCGGACATCGGGATCAGGCTCCGGAGAAATTAACGTTTGTCTTTGTTGCGGAAGGCCACCCGCACGCCGATGTTCACCGCAAGCACCAGGAAGGCGATCAGCAGCGCGCCGCCCCAGGCCAGATTGATCCAGTTGTCGTACGGGCTCAGTGCAAACTGGTAGATCACCACCGGCAAATTACCCATCGGCGCGGCCATGTTGGTGCTGAAAAACTGGTTGTTGAGCGCGGTGAACAGCAGCGGCGCGGTCTCGCCGGTGATGCGGGCCATCGCCAGCAGCACGCCGGTCACCACGCCGGACTTGACCGCAGGCAGCGTCACCCTGAGCGACACCTGCCAGCGCGGCGCCCCCACAGCAAACGCGGCTTCCCGCAAGCTCGTCGGCACCAGCTTCAGCATGTTCTCGGTCGTGCGCACCACCACCGGGATCGCGATCAATGCCAGCGCCAGCGATCCGGCCCAGCCGGAGAATCCGCCCATGGTTGCCACGAACAGGGCGTACACGAACAGGCCGATGACGATGGACGGTGCCGACAGCATGATGTCGGTCATGAAACGGGTGAACGACGCGAACTTCGACACGCGTCCGAACTCCGCCAGATAGATGCCGGCGAGAATGCCGATCGGGGTCGAGATCAGCATGGAGAACAGCAGGATGAGGCCGCTGCCGACGATGGCGTTGCGCAGGCCGCCGCCTTCGGAGCCCGGTGCGGGCGTGTCCTGCGTGAACAGATCGAGGCTCAGCGCGGCAAAGCCCTTGGAAAACAGCGTCCACAGGATCCACAGCAGCGCCACGAGGCCCAGACTCATCGCGAGCATGGACAGCGTGATGCCGAGGCGGTTGATCCAGACACGTCGATTGTAGAGATTCATCGCCGGCTCCTCAAAGGCCTTCCGAGCCCATGCTCCGGCTGATCAGCCAGCGCGAGATCGCGAGCACGACGAAGGTCAGGATGAACAGGACCAGGCCCAGCGCGAACAGCGACGCGATGTGCAGGCCCGGGTCGGCCTCGCCGAATTCGTTCGCCAGGGTCGAGGCGATCGACGTGCCGGGCGCGAACAGGCTGGGGTTGATGCGGTTGGCGTTGCCGATGACGAACGTGACGGCCATCGTTTCGCCGAGCGCGCGCCCCAGGCCCAGCATGATGCCGCCGATCACGCCTACGCGGGTGTAGGGCAGGACGATGTTGCGCACCACTTCCCAGGTGGTGCAGCCCACGCCATAGGCGGATTCCTTCAGCACGTGGGGGACGGTCTCGAATACGTCGCGCATGACCGAGGCAATGAAGGGAATGACCATCAGCGACAGGACGATGCTGGCGGTAAGGATGCCGACCCCGATGGGCGGCCCGGAAAACCAGCCGCCGATGACGGGCACATCGCCAAGCCAGGCCTGAAGTGGCGGCTGGATGTACTCGGCGAACAGCGGCGCGAACACGAAGAGGCCCCAGATGCCGTAGACGATCGACGGGATGCCGGCGAGCAGTTCGATCGCGGTGCCCAGCGGACGACGCAGCCACAGTGGGCAGGTTTCGGTGAGAAAGAGGGCGATGCCGAAGCTGATGGGCACCGCAATCAGCAGCGCCAGCACCGAAGTCACCACCGTGCCGTAGATCGCCGCCAGTGCCCCGTACTCGTCGTCCGGCACGCTCCAAACGTTGGTCCAGAGGAAACCCGGGCCGAACGCCTTGAGGCTGGGCCAGGCCTCGATCGCGAGCGACACGAGGATGCCTGCCAGCGCGGCCAGCACGATCAGCGCGAACAGCTGGGTAGTCAGATGGAAGGTAAGGTCCTGCAGCCGGAATTTCCTGACCTGCCGCGCGTGCGGGTCGATGGCGGCGGTGGCACTGGGCTCGCTCACGGTGGATTGCCTGTCGGTTGTTTGCTTTCTGCGAGAGCGTCCGCCCAACGGCAGGCGCTTTCGCAGAAAATCGGGGGCGGCACAGCGCCCCCGATTCGATTTCTACCTGCCGCAGCAGGCTTACTTGATGTTCTTCATTTCGCCTTCGACCATCTTCACGACATTCGGCGGCAGCGCCACGAAGCCCAGTTCGGCGGCCATCCGCTGGCCATTGTTCAGCGCCCAGGTGAAGAAGGCGACCACGTCCTTCTGCTTCACGGCATCGGCGCCCTTCTCGTACGCAAGGACATAGGTTGCCGTGGTGATCGGCCAGGCATTCTTGTGCGTCTGGTCGAGCAGATCGGGCGCCATGCCCTTCACCTTGAAGTTCGCGCCCGCCGCCGCATCGGCCACCGCCTGCTGGTTCGGTACGATGAAGTTGCCCGCCTTGTTCTTCAGCGCGACGAAGCTCATGTTGTTCTTCATCGCATCGGCAATGTCGACGTAACCGATCGCGCCCTTGATTTTCTGCACGTTGGCCGCCACGCCCGGGTTGCCCTTGCCGCCGACGGCGTTGGACGGCCAGTTGACGGTATTGCCGGCGCCGACGTCGCGTTTGAAGGCCATCGACTGTTTGGCCAGGTAGTTCGAGAAGGCGAACGTGGTGCCCGAGCCGTCCGAGCGATGCGCCACGGTGATGGCCAGTTTGGGCAGGGTCACACCCGGGTTCAGGCGGGCGATGGCCGGATCGTTCCACTGGGTGATGGCGCCACGGAAGATGTCGGCCGCGGTAGTTCCGTCCAGCTTGAGTTTGCCGGAATCGACGCCCGGAACGTTCATGACGATCGTGACGCCGCCCATCACGGTTGGAACCTGCACCAGTTTCGCGGCGTCGAGATCCTCTTCCTTCATCGGAGCGTCGGTGCCGCCGAAGTCGACAGTCTTGGCCTTGATCTGCTTGACCCCACCGGAGGAGCCAATGCCCTGGTAATTGACCTTGTTACCGGTCGCGGTCTGGTAGGCTTCGGCCCACTTGGTATAAACGGCATAAGGGAAGGTTGCGCCCGCCCCCGTGATGTCGGCGGCCAGCGCGCTCACCGAAAAAGCAAGACCCATGGTGGCCGCAAGAGCACCCTGAGCCAGTGTGTTGAGTGTACGCATGTAAATATCTCCGATAGTTGTTGACGTTGCCGCGAGGGGCGACGTCGCCATACTATCGGGCGAATATTACAGAACTATTTCAGTGCGGGAAATCACCCCGCAGCGGCCGTTCTCACGGCAGCGGCAATTGCTTCAGCCATGTTACGCACCAGATCGGTGTCGCGTCCTTCGACCATCACGCGGATCAGCGGCTCGGTGCCGGACGCGCGCAAGACGATCCGTCCGCTGCCTTTCAGCGCAGCCTCGGCCTCGGCAACCGAGGCGCCGACCTGTGAGGCGGCATCCAGTTTGAAACTCTTGGCGACCGGCACGTTGATCATCACCTGTGGATAGGTCTCCAGGTCGGCGGTGAAAGCGTCGAGCGTCTCTCCCGTCTCGCGCAGCGCCCACAACACCTGCAGCGCGGAAACGATGCCGTCGCCGGTGGTGTGCTTGTCGAGGCAGAGGATGTGCCCGGAGGTCTCGCCGCCCAGCATCCAGCCATTCGCCTGCAGACGCTCCAGCACGTAGCGGTCACCCACCTTGGCACGCTCGAACGGAACCTGGATGCGGGCAAGCGCATGCTCGGTGCCCAGGTTGGTCATCAGTGTGCCGACCACGCCGCCTTTCATGTAGCCGGTCTGGATGCGGTGACGCGCGATGACGTAGACCAGCTTGTCGCCGTCGTAGATCCGGCCCGCTGCATCCGCCATCATCAGGCGGTCGCCGTCGCCGTCAAGGGAGATACCGAGGTCGGCACGGTGACGACGCACCGCCTCGGACAGCGCCTGGGTGTGGGTGGCGCCACAATCGTCGTTGATGTTGAAGCCGTTCGGTTCGTTGCCGATGGCTATGACCTCGGCGCCCAGCTCATGCAGCACATGGGGAGCGATGTGGTAGGTCGCGCCGTGCGCACAGTCGACGACCACGCGCAGGCCGCGCAGATCGAGACGATTGGGGAAGCTGCTCTTGCAGAACTCGATGTAGCGCGCGGCGGCGTCCTCGATGCGGCGCGCGCGCCCCAGCTGGCGCGCCGGCACGGTGACGATGGGCCGGTCGAGGCGGGCCTCGATGGCTTCCTCGACGCTGTCGGGGAGTTTCTGCCCGCCTTCGGAGAAGAACTTGATGCCATTGTCCTCGAACGGGTTGTGCGACGCGGAAATCACGACGCCGGCCTGCAGCCGCAGCGCGCGGGTCAGGTAGGCCACCGCGGGGGTGGGCATCGGCCCGGTCATCAGCACGTTCACGCCGGCGGCCGTGAACCCGGCCTCCATCGCAGCTTCCAGCATGTAGCCAGAAATGCGCGTATCCTTGCCGATCAGCACGGTGGGGTGCTGATCCGGCGGCAGGCTGCCGCGGTCGGCCACCAGCACCTGACCGGCGGCATAGGCCAGATGCATGACGAATTCGGGCGTGATCGGCGCCTCGCCCACTCTGCCGCGCACGCCGTCGGTGCCGAAATACTTACGCCCCATCGTCTGCTTCCTCCACTGCATTCCAGATCGCCAGCGCATCGCGCATGGCGGCCACATCGTGCACCCGCAGCAGCCGCGCGCCGCGCGCCACCGCCGCAAGATGCGCGGCAATCCCCGCATATTCGCGTTCGTCCACCGCGCGGCCGGTGAGCGCACCCAGCATCGACTTGCGCGACAGTCCGGCGAGCACGGGCACTCCCAGTGCAACGAGCCGGTCGAGTCGCCGCAGCAGCGCAAGGTTGTGCGCGACGGTCTTGCCGAAGCCAAAGCCGGGATCGATCACCAGCCGTTCGCGCGCAATGCCCGCCGCCTCGCAGACTGTCACACGCCCCTGCAGGAACGCGCCAACTTCCCGCACCACGTCCTCGTACACGGGCGCCTGCTGCATCGTCTGCGGTTCGCCCAGCATGTGCATCAGACACACCGCGGTATTGGACGCCGCAACCGTCTCCAGCGCACCCGGTGCGCGCAGGGCCGTGACGTCGTTGACCATCGCCGCGCCCGCCGCGAGCGCGGCGCGCATCACCTTGGGCTTGCGGGTGTCGATCGAGACGCAACAGCCTTCCCGGACGAGCGCATCGAGCACCGGAATCGCGCGGCCGATCTCCTCCTCTACCGGCACCGGCGCCGCGCCGGGCCGCGTCGACTCGCCACCGACATCGAGGATATCGGCGCCGGCGTCCCGAAGCTTGAGCGCATGGTCGATCGCAGCCTGCGTGGTGCCGAATCCGCCGCGCTCGGAAAACGAGTCCGGCGTGACGTTGACGATACCCATGACGAGGGGGCGGGACAGAGAAAGACGGAAGGCGCCTGCGTAGAGCGTATCCATAAAAAATGGAGGGGTTGAGGCCCCTCCGTCCCGATCGAACGTCGTCAGGTTTCCTGTGCAGGCTGGCCGGTGGGGGCCGGTGCGCTCGGCTTGTCGCCTCCGGCAGGCGGTGGCGGCGTCGCGACGGGCCGGGGCGGACGCACCGGACGCCCCGCCATGATGTCGGCGATCTGCTCGGCGTCGATGGTTTCGTATTCGAGTAACGCGGCGGTCATCGCCTCAACCTTGTCGCGGTTGTCGGTGAGGAGTTTCGTCGCCACGGCGTACTGCTCGTCGAGGATGCGGCGGATTTCCGCGTCGACCTTCTGCATGGTCGCTTCGCTCATGTTCTTGTGCGTGGTCACCGAGCGGCCGAGGAAGATCTCACCCTCGTTTTCGCCGTAAACCATGGGGCCGAGCGCCTCGGACATGCCATAGCGTGTCACCATGTCGCGAGCGATGCCGGTGGCGCGCTCGAAATCATTGGACGCTCCGGTGGAAATACTGCCGACGAAGATTTCCTCCGCCACGCGGCCACCGAACAACATGCTGATCTGGGCCAGCATCTGGTCCTTGTACAGGCTGAAGCGGTCCTGCTCCGGCAGCGACATGGTGACGCCCAGCGCCCGGCCGCGCGGGATCACCGTCACCTTGTGCACCGGGTCGCAACCCGGCAGGGACATGCCGATCACCGCATGGCCGGACTCGTGGTAGGCGGTCTTCTTCTTGTCCTCCGGAGTAATTACCATGGACTTGCGTTCAGCACCCATGAGGATCTTGTCCTTGGCCTGCTCGAAGTCGTTCATGTCGACCAGACGCTTGTTGCCGCGCGCCGCGAACAGCGCCGCCTCGTTGACGAGGTTGGCGAGGTCGGCACCGGACATGCCGGGTGTGCCACGTGCCAGGATGTCCGCGCGCACGTCGGGTGCCACCGGAACCTTGCGCATGTGCACCAGCAGGATCTGCTCGCGGCCGCGGATGTCGGGCAGGCCGACCACGACCTGGCGGTCGAAACGGCCAGGACGCAGCAGCGCCGGGTCGAGCACGTCGGGGCGGTTGGTGGCGGCGATGACGATCACGCCGGCGTTCGCCTCGAAGCCGTCCATCTCGACCAGCAACTGGTTCAGTGTCTGCTCGCGCTCGTCGTTGCCGCCGCCAAGGCCGGCGCCGCGCTGGCGGCCGACCGCGTCGATTTCGTCGATGAAGATGATACAGGGCGCGTTCTTCTTCGCCTGCTCGAACATGTCGCGCACGCGCGCGGCGCCGACGCCGACGAACATCTCGACGAAGTCGGAGCCCGAGATGCTGAAGAACGGCACCTTGGCTTCACCTGCGATGGAGCGCGCCAGCAGGGTCTTGCCGGTACCTGGGGGGCCGACCATCAGCACGCCGCGCGGGATGCGTCCGCCCAGTTTCTGGAACTTGGACGGGTCCTTGAGGAATTCGACCAGTTCCGCGACGTCCTCCTTGGCCTCGTCGCACCCGGCGACGTCGGCGAAGGTGACCGGATTGGCGTTCTCATCGAGCAGGCGCGCACGGCTCTTGCCGAACGAGAAGGCACCGCCGCGACCACCACCCTGCATCTGGCGCATGAAGAAGATCCACACGCCGATCAGCAGCAGCATGGGGAACCAGGAAATGAGCAGGCTCATCAGGAAGGACGGCTGCTCTTCCGGCTTGGCCTCGACCTGTACCCCGTTCTTCAGCAGATCGGACACCATCCAGGGATCGCTCGGCGCGTAACTGGTGAAACGCTGGCCATCGCTACGCTCGCCCTTCAGCACATTGCCTTCGATCACCACCTTGGTGATCTGCTGCTGGCGCACCTGCTCGATGAATTGCGAGTAGGGCATCTGCGACTGAACCGCGCGCTGCGCGCCGAACTGGTTGAACACCGTCATCAGGACGACGGCTATGATCAGCCAGATGACGATATTCTTCGACATGTTGTTCACGTTGACTCCTCGGCGCGCCATCGCGCCGTTTGACCCATTCTAAACCAAACCCCGGCTACGGCGGGGTCACGCCGCGTGCCGTTCGGCCACGGGCTCGCGGCCGAGCAGATAGACTTCCGTACTGCGGTCGCGCGAAGCATCCGGCTTGCGTATCGCGACCCGTGCGAACGCCTGCCGCATCCGTACGCGGAAATCCTCGAATCCGACGCCCTGAAATACTTTGACGAGAAAAGCGCCATCAGGTTTCAGCCACTGCACCGCAAAATCCAGCGCCAGTTCGCATAATTCATAATGCCGCGCCTGATCGCGCAGCGCCACCCCACTTATATTGGGGGCCATATCGCTCAAAACAAGGTCGACACGCTGCGTCCCCAGCTTTTCCTCCAGCCAGGCCAGGGCGGCCGGTTCGGTGAAATCCCCCGCCAGGCTTTCCACGCCCGCCAGCGGCGCGACCGGCAGGAGATCGATCGCCAGCACCCTGCCCCGCCCCTTCAGCTTCGCGACCGCCACCTGGCACCAACTGCCCGGTGCCGCGCCCAGATCGACCACCGTCATCCCCGGACGCAGCAGGGGGTCGCGTGCGTCGATTTCCAGCAGTTTGTACGCGGCACGCGAGCGGTAGCCGTCCTGCTGCGCCCGCTTGACGTAGGGATCGGTGACATGCTCGTGCATCCAGGCACGTCCCGATTTCGTTCGCTTGGGCTTGTGTGTCATGGCTATCGGCTACAATCCGCGCTCGCTTGAAGGAATCCACATGAAATCACTCACCCCCGCCCAGCGGCAATACCTCAAGGGCCTGGCGCACAGCCGCCAGCCGGTGGTCATGATCGGCGGCAACGGCCTCACGCCCGCGGTACTGAAGGAAATCGAACGCGGGCTCGCCGCGCACGAACTGATCAAGATCAAGGCGGCCAGCGACGAGGCGGAAACGCGCCGCGCCTGGATGGAGGACATCTGCGCCGCCACGGGGGCCGCGCCGGTGCAGCAGATCGGCAAGGTGCTGGTGATCTACCGCGCGGGGGAAAAACCGGCGATCACCCTGCCCGGCTGAGCGACGACGGCCGGGGACTATCGCGCCAGTCCCGCACGCCACACCAGCACGAGGCCGAGCGCGCTCTGGATGAGGTAAAGGATGCTGGAAACGCCATGCCAGTGGCGGAAACGGTCGGCGAACACGCTCTGCATCACCGCCTGCGGCATGGCTTGGTCCTTCAGGCCCTGCAGGATCGGCTGCACCCCGAACTGCGCCACGAGAATCAGCGCCAGCATCAAGGCCACGATCCAGAAGAACAACGTCTTCAGCGCCGCGCCCCCATCGCGGGCGACGCGATAGACGAGCAGGTACGCTGCCGCCGCGATGCCGATCCACGCCATCCAGTCGAACAGGCGCCCGGCGAGGTTGCCGGCAAGCTGCTTGTCGTCGAGTGCCGCAAACAGCACGGGCGCGGCCAGATAGCCGAGCGCCCACATGCCACCGATCCACAGCACCAGAAGCGTGCCGGCGAGGCCGTCCCAGAAGCGGCGCATGTTTACTTGTACAGGACGTCGAGCACTTCGTACTGGCGCACGCCGCCCGGCGCCTGCACGTCGACGCTGTCGCCGGCGTACTTGCCGATGAGCGCGCGCGCGATCGGCGAGGACACCGAGATCTTGCCGGCCTTGATGTCCGCCTCGTCGTCGCCGACGATCTGGTAGCTGACGGTGTCGCCGCTTTCGGCGTCTTCCAGTTCGACCGTGGCGCCAAAGACGATGCGGCCCTCGGCGTCGAGGGTTGCCGGATCGATGATCTGCGCGTGCGACAGCTTGCCTTCCAGCTCGGCGATGCGACCCTCGATGAAGCCCTGCTTTTCCTTTGCCGCGTCGTATTCGGCGTTTTCCGACAGGTCACCCTGCGCGCGCGCCTCGGCGATCGCCTGGATCACCGCGGGGCGTTCCACGCTCTTCAAATGCTGCAACTCGGCGCGCAGTTTCTCGGCGCCCACCACGGTAAGGGGGATTTTGTTCACGAACCTGCCCTCTGGAATCAGCGCAGGCGCTGGTGCAACGCCTGCAGGGAATAGACTTCGAGCCCGTCGCCGTGGCGCATGCCCATGCATGCGGCGACGGCGCCGGCGAGCGTGGTGAAGTAGACGACCCGCCGCACCAGCGCCTCCGCACGAATGGCGTAGGAGTCCTTCACCGCCTTCTTGTCCTCGACGACGTTGACGATGAAGTCGATGTCGCCGTTCTTGATCATGTCGACGATGTGCGGGCGGCCTTCCTTGACCTTGTTGACGATGGCCACCGGAATGCCGGCCGCCTCGATCACCTGCGCCGTGCCGCGCGTGGCGACCAGGCTGAAGCCCAGGTCACGCAGGCCCTGCGCCAGTTCGACCACCGCGGCGTGGTCCACCGAGCGCACGCTGACGAACGCGCGGCCGCCCGGCTTCGGCAGGCCCGAGCTGGACGCCAGCTGCGACTTGACGAAGGCCTCGCCGAAGTTGACGCCGACGCCCATGACCTCGCCGGTCGACTTCATTTCCGGGCCGAGGATGGTATCGACGCCGGGGAACTTGCGGAACGGGAACACTGCTTCCTTGACCGAGTAGTACGGCGGGATGATTTCCTTTTCGAAGCCCTGCGACTTCAGCGAAATGCCGGCCATCGCGCGTGCGGCGATCTTCGCCAGCGGCGCACCGATGGCCTTGGAGACATACGGCACGGTGCGCGAGGCGCGCGGGTTGACTTCGAGCACGTAGACGGTGTCGCCCTGGATCGCGAACTGCACGTTCATCAGCCCGCACACCTTCAATGCTTTCGCCATCGCCACGGTCTGCCGCCGCAACTCGTCCTGCAGCGCGTTCGACAGACTGTAGGGCGGCAGCGAGCACGCCGAGTCGCCGGAATGCACGCCCGCCTGCTCGATGTGCTGCATGATGCCGCCGATCACCACCTGTTCGCCGTCGGACAGCGCGTCGACGTCCACCTCGATCGCGTCGTTGAGGAAGCGGTCGAGCAGCACCGGCGACTTGTTGGAGACCTTGACCGCCTCGGTCATGTAGCGCACGAGATCGGCCTCCTCGCGCACGATTTCCATGGCGCGGCCGCCGAGCACGTAGGACGGGCGCACCACCAGCGGATAGCCGATCTCGGCGGCCATGCGCAGCGCGCTGTCGGGGTCCCGCGCGGTGCGGTTGGGCGGCTGCTTGAGCCCCAGGTCGTGCAGCATCTGCTGGAAGCGCTCGCGGTCCTCCGCGGCGTCGATCATGTCGGGACTGGTGCCGATGATGGGCACGCCGTTACGTTCCAGGTCACGCGCCAGCTTGAGCGGGGTCTGGCCGCCGTACTGCACGATCACGCCGACCGGCTTTTCGATGCGCACGATCTCCAGCACGTCTTCCAGGGTGAGCGGTTCGAAATACAGGCGATCGGAGGTATCGTAGTCGGTCGACACGGTCTCCGGATTGCAGTTGACCATGATGGTCTCGAAGCCGGACTCGCGCAGGGCAAGCGCGGCATGCACGCAGCAGTAGTCGAACTCGATGCCCTGGCCGATGCGGTTCGGGCCACCGCCCAGCACCATGATCTTCTTCCGCTCGCTCGGGTGCGCCTCGCACTCTTCCTCGTAGGTGGAATACATGTAGGCGGTCTGCGTGGCGAACTCGGCGGCGCAGGTGTCGACGCGCTTGTAGACGGGATGAATCGCCAGCGCGTTGCGGCGCGCACGCACCGCGTGCTGGTCGGTGTTCAGGAGCTTCGCCAGGCGGCGGTCGGAAAAGCCGGCGCGCTTCAGGCGGCGCAGCGCAGCGGCGTCCAGGTCGGCGAGCGTATGGCCGGCAAGCTCCGTTTCCATTTCGATCAGGCCGTGGATCTGGTCGAGGAACCAGGGGTCGATCTTCGACACCGCATGGACTTCGTCGAGGCTCATGCCGACGCGGAAGGCGTCGCCGACGTACCAGATGCGCTCGGGTCCGGGCGACATCAGCTCGGCCTCGATCTCGTCGCGGTCGGTCGTCTTGGGGTCGAGGCCATCGGCACCGACTTCCAGCCCGCGCAGCGCCTTCTGCAGCGATTCCTGCAACGTGCGGCCCATCGCCATCACCTCGCCCACCGATTTCATCTGCGTGGTCAGGCGATCGTCGGCCTGCGGGAATTTCTCGAACGCGAAACGCGGGATCTTGGTGACGACGTAGTCGATCGACGGCTCGAACGAGGCCGGGGTGGCGCCACCGGTGATGTCGTTCTGCAGTTCGTCGAGCGTGTAGCCGATCGCGAGCTTGGCCGCGACCTTGGCGATCGGAAAACCGGTCGCCTTCGAGGCCAGCGCGGAAGAACGCGACACACGCGGGTTCATCTCGATCACCACCATGCGCCCGTCCGCCGGGTTGGTGGCGAACTGCACGTTGGAGCCACCGGTGTCGACGCCGATCTCGCGCAACACCGCCAGGCTGGCGTTGCGCATGATCTGGTATTCCTTGTCGGTCAGCGTCTGTGCCGGCGCGACGGTGATGGAGTCGCCGGTGTGCACGCCCATGGGATCGAGGTTCTCGATCGAGCAGACGATGATGCAGTTGTCGTGGCGGTCGCGCACGACTTCCATCTCGTACTCTTTCCAGCCAAGCAGCGATTCCTCGATGAGGAGTTCGTGGGTCGGCGATGCCTCGAGACCGCGTTCGCAGATGGCGACAAACTCGTCCTTGTTGTAGGCGATGCCGCCGCCCGATCCGCCCATGGTAAACGACGGCCGGATGATGGTCGGGAAGCCGAGCGCCGCCTGCACCTGCAGCGCCTCCTCCATGCTGTGGGCGATGGCCGAGCGCGCCGAGCCGAGGCCGAGCTTGGTCATCGCCGCCTTGAATTTCTCGCGGTCTTCCGCCTTGTCGATGGCTTCCTTGGATGCGCCGATCATCTCGACGCCGTATTTTTCCAGCACGCCGTGGCGCGCGAGGTCAAGGGCGCAGTTCAACGCCGTCTGCCCGCCCATGGTCGGCAGCAGGGCGTCGGGACGCTCCTTCTCGATGATCTTCTCGACCACCTGCCAGGAAATCGGCTCGATGTAGGTGACGTCGGCCATGTCCGGGTCGGTCATGATCGTCGCCGGATTGCTGTTGACGAGAATGACCTTGTAGCCCTCCTCGCGCAGCGCCTTGCACGCCTGCGCGCCGGAGTAGTCGAACTCGCACGCCTGGCCGATGACGATGGGGCCGGCGCCGATGATGAGGATGCTGTGGAGGTCGGTACGCTTGGGCATGATCAGTGGGCTTTGGCATCCGCCATCATCTGGATGAAGCGGTCGAACAGGTAGCTGACGTCATGCGGGCCGGGACTCGCTTCGGGGTGCCCCTGGAAGCTGAACGCCGGGCAGTCGGTACGTGCGATGCCCTGCAGCGAGCCGTCGAACAGCGAGACATGGGTGCTGCGCAGGTTGGCGGGCAGGGTCGCCGCGTCCACGGCAAAACCGTGGTTCTGGCTGGTGATGGCGACGCGGCCGCTGTCGAGGTCCTTGACCGGATGGTTGGCGCCGTGATGGCCGAACTTCATCTTCACGGTCTTCGCACCGGAAGCGAGTGCCAGCAGCTGATGGCCAAGACAGATACCGAAGAGGGGGATCTTCGTGGCGACCAGTTCACCAATCGCGCGGATCGCGTAGTCGCAGGCCTCGGGGTCGCCGGGGCCATTGGAAAGGAAGATGCCATCGGGCTTCAGCGCCAGTGCCTGTTCGGCGGTCGCGGTCCCCGGCAGCACGGTCAGGCGGCAGCCACGCTCGGCCAGCATGCGCAGGATGTTGCGCTTGACGCCGTAATCGAAGGCGACGACGTGGAAGCGCGGCGTTTCCAGCCTGCCGTAGCCGGAACCGAGCTTCCACTCGGTTTCGGCCCAGTCGTAGGCGGCGGGCGCGCTGACGACCTTGGCGAGGTCCATGCCGGCGAGCCCCGGGAAGGCACGTGCAGCCTCCAGTGCCTTCGCCTCGTCGACCGCGCCTGCCATGATGCAGCCGTTCTGTGTACCCTTTTCGCGCAGGATGCGGGTCAGGCGGCGGGTGTCGATGTCGGCGATGGCGACGATGTTCTCGCGCTTCAGGTAATCGGACAGCGTTTCGCTGGCGCGGAAGCTCGAATGCAGCCGCGGCAGGTCGCGCACCACCAGGCCGGCGGCATGGCTGCGCGCCGCCTCGACGTCCTCGACATTGATGCCGGTGTTGCCGATGTGCGGGTAGGTGAGGGTGACGATCTGCCGGGAATACGAAGGGTCGGTGAGGATTTCCTGATAGCCGGTGAGTGCGGTGTTGAACACCACCTCCCCGCTCGTGACGCCATCGGCGCCGATCGATTGGCCGCGAAAGACCGAGCCGTCAGCGAGAACCAGGATGGCGGGTTGGGCACGAGACAAGGAAAACTCCGAATGGCAGGTGACAAAATTCAGGCGAGCCGCTCGCGCGAACCCGCCTGAATTTGAATACTAAAATTATAGCCCAATTGACGCCCGGCTTCAACGTCCGGGCGACTGGTTTCACGGATGCAGGTGGTCGAGGCCGCCGTCCATGTCGAGTTCGGTCAGCTCGGTGAAGCCGCCGATGCAGTGGCCGTCGACGATGATCTGCGGCACGGTGCGCGCGCCGTGGGTGACGACGGCGAATTCCTTCATCGCCTCGCGGTCGAGGTCGATGCGGACCTCGTCGTAGCCGATGCCACGCTTGTCGAGAAAGGCCTTGGCCTTGACGCAGATGGGGCAGGTGCCGGTGCTGTAGACCTTGACGGCGTTCATGGGCGTTTCCTGGTTCATTTCAGATTCAGCACGTCGCGCATGTCATACAGGCCGGGGGCGCGGCCCTGCAGCCATTTGGCGGCGCGCAGCGCACCCTGCGCGAAGGTGGCGCGGCTGCTGGCCTTGTGGGTGAGCTCGACACGCTCGCCGATGCCGGCGAACAGGAGCGTGTGATCGCCGACGATGTCGCCGCCGCGTACCGTGGCGAAGCCGATGGTGTCCGGCTTGCGCTCGCCGGTGACCCCCTCGCGGCCGTACACCGCGCACTGCGCCAGATCACGTCCGAGCGCATCCGCCACGGCCCGCCCGAGACCGAGCGCGGTGCCGGACGGCGCATCGACCTTGTGGCGGTGATGCGCCTCGACGATCTCGATGTCGTAGCCCTCCGCGAGCACCTGCGCCGCCATCTCGGCGAGCTTCAGCAGCAGGTTGACGCCGACGCTCATGTTGGGTGCGAACACGATCGGGACCTGCTGCGCGGCGGCAGCGATGCGCGCGCGACCGGCGTCGTCGAAGCCGGTGGTGCCGATCACCAGCGGCACGCCGGCGGCGACGCAGGCGTCGAGGTAGACAAAAGTCGCTTCGGGGCGCGTGAAATCGATCAGGGCACCGGCGCCGGCGAGCGCCACCGCGGGCTGGTCGCTCACCCGCGCAGTACTGGACACGCCGAAAGCGGCGCCGGGATCCTGGCCGACAAGCGGGCTGCCGGCGCGATCCAGCGCCGCGTGCAGGATGCAGGCGGGGTCGGCGGCGACGGCTTCGACGAGCGCCCGGCCCATGCGCCCGGACACGCCGGCGATCACGGTGCGCAGGCTCATGGCCGCCCCTCCCGCAGGATCGACAGCACCTTCTCCTCGACGATGCGCCAGCGGCCGTCACGCTCGACCATGCGCAACTGCTTCACCACGGCATCGCGATAGCTGTCGGACCGGTAGAACTGGTTGAAGGTGACGGTCGCACTGCCGTCGTCGTTCCGATCGACCGACGGCGATTCGATTTTCAACTCGATGTTCTTCGCCAGACCGAGCAGCAGGCGGCGACGCTTTTCCCAGTCGGCGCGGCTGTCGCCGCCGGTGGGCGTGAACCGCGCGTCGTAGGCCGCGAGGTACGCTTCCTCGTCGCGGCCGGACCAGGCATCGGCCCAGACCTTGAGTGCCCGCAGCACCGGATCGTCGCTGTCCGCGCCCGCGGCGTACGGCTCGGGGAACGGCGGAATGACGTCAGGCTTGATTTCGGTGACGTCGGTCGCGGCCTGCAGCGGCGGTTCGGCGGCTACGCGCGGGTCGACGTAGGGCGGCGCGTTGGGCGGACTCGGCAAGGGCGGCACGACGCCCCGCACCGCCGGTGCGGCACGGGGCGTCTCGGCAGCGGGCGTAACGGGTGCCGCCGCAGGGACGGCAGGCGCGGCCGCGCCCACGACGTGGGCGACAGGCGCCGGCGAAGCGAGTGCGACCGTCGGCGCAGCCGTAGTCGCGGCGTCCGTCGCCGGCACGCTGCCTTCGGCGGGCGGCACTTGCCCCTCGATGCGAATCAGCGAATCACCATCGAAGAACAGGGACAGGCGCCGCTGTTCGGCGAGTTTGCCGGCCTTGTGAAAAACGTAGACGTAATCCCAGCGGTCGCTGTGGAAGGGGTCGACCACCAGCGGCGTGCCGAGCAGGAAGCGGACCTGCGAGCGGGTCAGGCCGGGTTTCAGACGGGCTACGTTTTCCTGGTCGAGTGCATTGCCCTGTTGCACGTCGATGCGATGCGGGCCGATATTGAGGCCGGAACAGCCGGCAAGCAGGCCCAGGAGCAGGACGGAAATCGAAAGTCGACGCATGAGCGGAAATCGCGTGAGGACCGGACGGGCCACAAAAGCACGTATCATAACGTATTCGCGAACCCGTTCCGGAGCCCAGCGTGAGCAATCCGTCCGATCTCAAGAGCATCGGTCTCAAGGCGACCGTGCCGCGCCTGAAGATCCTCGATCTGTTCGAGCAGCACAGCGAGCACCATCTGACGGCAGAGGAGGTGTACCGCATGCTGTCCGACGATGGCCAGGATATCGGCCTGGCGACGGTGTATCGCGTGCTGACGCAATTCGAGCAGGCGGGCCTCCTCATCCGCCATCATTTCGACAGCGACCGCGCGGTGTTCGAACTCAACCAGGGCGGCCACCATGATCATCTGGTATGCCTGCAATGCGGCAAGGTCGAGGAGTTCGTCGACAGCGAAATCGAGAAGCGCCAGGAACGCATCGCGCGAGACCGCGGCTTCGTGATCCGCGACCACTCGCTGCAGATCTACGCCGACTGCATCAAGGAAAATTGCCCCAACCGAAAGACGGGCGGCGGTCGTTAACGTAAAACTCGCGCAGCGAGATCCTGTCCCCCTCTCTCGCTTGCGGGAGAGGGAGGGGAGAGGGGAACGTTCATGGCGAGTCGCCGTTTCATATTCCGGGACGGCGAATTGCCATGAATGTTAGCGCGCGTAGGCGTCCACCACTGCGCACAGTTCGGCGATGCCGTCGAGCAGACGCGGGGTGGGGCGATGCAGACGATCCGCGTTCACCCGCGCGAAAGCCCCGTGCTGGACGGCGGGCAGGCGTGCATGGCGCTGCCAGTCGCGGCGCGGGTCGGGGCCGTCGCTGCCGCCGATGACAAGCGCGGGCGCGCGCCGCAGCACCGCCTCGCGCGACACCACCGGTGCGGCCGCGTCGAGGTCGGCGAACACGTTGCGCGCGCCGCATAGCGCCAGCGCTTCGCTGATCCAGTGGCGGCCACCGACGGTCATCAGCGGGCGGTCCCACACCTGATAGAACACCGGCAGCGCGACGCGCCGCGTGCGCTTCAGCGCCGCAAGCCCGGCCGTGAACTGCCGCGCGGCGCCCTCCCCGGCTGCCGCATGGCCGCTCGCCTCGCCCAGCATTCGCAACAGGCGCGCGACATCGTCGAGCCGCGCCGCACGCGTGTACAGCACCCGTACGCCCAGGCTGCGCAGACGTTGCAGGTCGGCCGCGCGCTGGCCATCGAGCCACACGACGACGAGGTCGGGCCTCAGCGCGACGAGGCGTTCGAAATTGACGCGATGGGCGTCGCCCACGCGCGGCAGGGCGCGTGCCGCGGGCGGGTAATCGCTGGTGCTGTCGACGCCAACGAGTTGCGCGCCGGCACCCACGGCAAACAGCAGTTCCGTGAGGTGCGGCGCGAGCGCAACGATGCGCTGCGGCGGCCGCGCCAGTTCGAGCGTCTGGCCGCTGTCATCGGCGAGACGCACGGCCGTGGCCTGTGCCGACAGCAGCAGCGCCCAGCAGACGACCAGAACACGGCCGATCACGGCTCGGCGCGCGGATTGCCGTGGAAAATCAGGCTGGTTTGGCCGCCGTCGATACGCAGGCGGGTGAGCGTGGCAGGGGCCACGTCGATACGGTAGGCATGCGCAACGGGCATTTGCAACGTCCACGCCAGCGCCATGCGCATCACCCCGGCGTGGCCCACCACGAGCAGATGCCCACCCGCGTAACGCGCAACCAGCGCGTCGAGGGCGGCGGTGACGCGGGCGTGGAAATCCTCCAGCGGTTCCGCGCCTGGCGGACGCGCGCCGACCGGGTCGGCCTTGAAGCGCGCCACGGCACCCGGATTGGCCGTTTCGATCTCGGCGGCGCTGCGCCCTTCCCACGCGCCGAAGCCGCCTTCCATCAGCCGCGCATCGAATTCCAGCGGCAGTCCGCGCTCCACGGCGAGGGCCTCGGCAAAGGCGCGGCAGCGCGCCAGCGGCGATGAGACGATGCGTGTCCAGGGCGTCGCTCCGGCGACCGCGGCGCGCATCTGCGCCCAGCCTTTCTCCGACAGGGGATCGTCGACCTGGCCACGATAGCGGCGTCCACCGACGGGCTCACCGTGGCGCATCAGGTCGATGACCATCATCCCAGCACGACCAGGTTGTCGCGATGGATCAGCTCCGGCTCGTCCATGTAGCCAAGCTCGGCCTCGATCGCGCTTGAGGCCTTGCCGGCGATGCGGCGTGCCTCGACGGCACTGTAATTGACGAGGCCGCGCGCGATCTCGCGGCCCTCCCCATCGACCACGGCGACCACTTCGCCGCGCGCGAACTCGCCGGTGACGCCCTTGACGCCGACGGGCAGCAGGCTCTTGCCGTCTTCGACCAGTGCGCGCACCGCTCCAGCATCGAGCAGCAGCGCGCCGCGCAGTTGCAAATGATCGGCGAGCCACTGCCGGCGCGCCGCGAGCGGCGCCTGGCGCGCCACCAACTGGCTGCCGATGGCTTCGCCCATCGCCAGGCGCAGCAGCACGCGGTCCTCGCGGCCGCTGCAGATCACGGTGTGGGCGCCGCTGCGTGCCGCGCGCTTGGCGGCGAGAATCTTGGTCAGCATGCCGCCGGTACCCACACTGCTGCCGGCACCGCCCGCCATGCGTTCGAGTTCGGGATCGCCGGCGTGGGCGTCCATCACCAGGGTCGCCTCCGGATTCTTGCGCGGGTCGGCGGTGTAGAGGCCGGGCTGGTCGGTGAGGATGACGAGACAGTCCGCCTCGATGAGGTTGGTGACCAGCGCACCGAGCGTGTCATTGTCGCCGAGACGAATCTCGTCGGTGGCGACGGTGTCGTTCTCGTTGATGATCGGCACGACCTTGAGTTCGAGCAGCGTGCGCAAGGTAGTGCGCGCGTTGAGATAGCGCGTGCGGTCAGCGAGGTCCTCGTGGGTCAGGAGCACCTGCGCGGCGTGCAGGCCGTGGGCACGGAAAATCGATTCATAGGCCTGTACCAGCCCCATCTGCCCCACGGCGGCGGCGGCCTGCAGCTCGTTGACCGCTTTCGGGCGCTTCCTCCAGCCCAGGCGCGCGATGCCTTCGGCGATCGCCCCTGAGGACACCAGCACGACCTCCTTGCCCTGTGCGGTGAGCGCGGCGATCTGCTCGGCCCAGCGCGACAGTGCGGCATGATCCAGGCCGCGACCTTCGGCGGTGACGAGGCTGGAGCCGACCTTGACGACGATGCGGTGGGCGTGTTTGAGAACGGACGTAGTCATCGGGCTGCCTGTTTCAGGTTGCGCACCGCTTCGGCGGCGTCGCGCACCGCGATGCCGCCGGGACACAGGATCTCTTCGAACAGCGGCTTGTGATAGGAGAGCAGCGAGCGCAGCCTGATGCCCTCCCAACCGGCGTTGCGCGCCTTCGACCAGGTGCCGTCGGGCTGGCCGTAGGCGTACAAGCGGCGCTCGCCGGTCGCGCAGCGCAGGCCTTCGAACATGACGTTCTTCGCGCCGCCCGCCGCCTCGATCACCACGGTATAGCGCACGACCTTGTCGCTGCCGACGCTGATGGAGACGGAATCGATGAAGTGGCGGTTGCGTGTCGCCGACGACACCGTGAAAGGCAACAGGTTCTCCACACGCGGATACGGCGGCAGTTGCGCCGCCACCTCGACCCAGGGTTTGTCCTGTTCGAACTCCATGTCGAACTGGCCCCACTCGGCATGCGCGACGAGGGGCCCACACAGCAGCAGGGCATACAGTTTTTTCATGCCCGGCATTCTAGGACATCTGGCTCTGGCTGTGTTTCACCGGCGGGCACGCTGACATGCATCATCTGAGCAAAGGTGGGGCTGCACGTGCTTTCAGGGTCCGCGCTGAGTACAATGAGACCGGACGCTGCCCCCTCCCTCGGCTTCGCATTGATCTGAATGGTTCAACAACTGGAAACCGCCGATAGCGTACGCCGGCAGGTCTCACCCCGTATCGCGCAGAAGCGCAAGGCCGAGTTCGGCCAGTTCATGACGCCTTCCAGCGTGGCACGCTTCATGGCGGGGATGTTCCCGCCCAGCACGTTGCAGACCTGCCGGCTTCTGGATGCGGGTGCGGGGGTGGGTGCCCTCTCCTGCGCGTTCCTGGACCGTTGGGTAGCCGGTGGCTTTGACTTCGAGACCGTGGAGGTCACGGCTTACGAAATTGATGCCTCGCTTCGTGAGCATCTCAAGCAGCACCTGGCGAGCTACAGCAGCGTCAAGGCCGAAATCATCGCCGGGGATTTCATCGAACTGACGGCCACTGCGGATGATCTGCTGTACCAGGACCAGAAGCGCGGAAGCTACACACACACGATCCTCAATCCGCCGTACAAGAAGATAAACAGCAATTCCGCTCACCGGCTCGCCTTGCGCAGGGTCGGCATCGAGACCGTGAATCTGTATTCCGCCTTCGTCGCACTGGCCGTGGCACAGGCCGCGCCGGGCGGCCAGATCGTGGCGATCATCCCGCGCAGCTTCTGCAACGGGCCATACTACCGCCCGTTCCGTGACTTCATCCTCAAGCGTGCAGCGATCCGTCACATACACCTCTTCGAATCACGCAACAAGGCTTTCAAGGACGACGAAGTACTGCAGGAGAACGTGATCATCCGCCTCGAGCGAGGCGGTCAGCGGGGGCCGGTGACGATCAGTACTTCGACCGACGACAGCTTTACCGACCTGGCCACGCACGAACAGGCGTTCGACCGGATCGTGTTCCCGGGTGATCCGGAACGATTCATCCATGTCCCCACGTCGCCCGAGAAAAACACGATCGAGCTATTGCCGGCCGTGCGCTACACGCTCGCTGACTTGGGTATCAGGATATCGACCGGACCCGTGGTCGACTTCCGGGTAAGAGCGCACCTGCGGGACATGCCCGAAGAAGGCACCGTACCCTTGCTCTATCCAGGCCACTTGAAAAGCACCGGAACGAGTTGGCCGGCGCCCGACTTGAAGAAGCCGAACGCGATCCTGCGCAACGAAGCGACCGAAAAATGGCTTTACCCCAATGGCTTCTACTGCGTGGTGCGCCGATTCTCATCAAAAGAAGAGAAGCGCCGCGTGGTGGCCAGCGTGATCGATCCCGCGGCCTTTGGCGACCATACGGCACTAGCCTTCGAGAACCACCTGAACCTCTTTCACGAGGACAAGCACGGCTTGCCAGAGCTGCTGGCAAGGGGCTTGGCCGTGTTCCTCAATACGACCGCCGTGGACGAGAGCTTCCGCCGCTTCAACGGCCACACGCAAGTCAATGCAACCGATCTCAAACTGATGAAATATCCCAGCCGCGAGGTGCTGGTCGAGCTGGGCACGTGGGCCAGACAGCACGTTGAACTCAACCAGGAAATGATCGACGAACAACTGGTGAAACTGACTGCATGACCCGCAGAAAAAACAAACACATCGCTGCCGCCCAGCAGATCATCGTTTCATTGGGCCTGCCGATGGCCCAGCAAAACGAGCGGTCCGCCCTGTCACTGCTGGCTTTGTTGAACCTCACGCCGGGCAAGGCGTGGTCGCAGGCAGAAAACCCGCTTATCGGCATCACGCCGCTCATGGATTGGACGCGCAAGCATTACGGCAGAGAGTACGCGCCGAACACTCGGGAGACGTTCCGCCGCCAGACCATGCACCAGTTCTGTAATGCCGGTGTGGCCCTCTACAATCCGGACAAACCCGACCGCCCGGTGAACAGTCCCAAGGCGGTTTACCAGATCGAATCCGCCACACTGGTCCTGCTTCGCACCTTTGATACGCCGAAGTGGCGCGACAACCTCACCGCTTATCTCGCCGAACGTGAAACACTGGTCGCCAAGTATGCGAAAGAGCGCGAGCAAAACCGTATTCCGGTCAAGATTGGTCCGGGTAGGAAAATCACCCTCAGCCCCGGCGAGCATAGCGAATTGATCCGGGCCATCATCGAGGACTTCGCACCGCGCTTTGCGCCGGGCAGCGTGTTGGTTTATGCCGGTGATACGGGCAACAAGTGGAGCTACCTCGACACAGCACTCCTGACGGGGCTGGGCATAAGCGTGGACCCACACGGCAAGATTCCCGATGTGGTTCTGCATTTTACCGAGAAGAACTGGCTGCTGTTGGTGGAATCTGTCACCAGTCACGGCCCGGTCGATGGCAAACGCCATACCGAACTCGCAGAGCTGTTTGCCAGCTCCAAAGCCGGACTGGTTTATGTGACTGCCTTCCCGAATCGTACGATCATGGGGCGACACCTTGGCGAAATCGCTTGGGAGACGGAAGTATGGGTAGCCGATGCTCCAACGCATCTGATCCACTTCAATGGCATGCGCTTCTTGGGGCCTTATGTCTCCCGAGAAGGGTGAGGTCATGTCGACAAAGCCCTGAATCTTTCCGCGTCGAATTACATACACCCCAACCCGCTGCAGACTTTGGTCACAGCGGAATTCAGGCGTTATTGATTCGGCCGCACGCTGTCTGCAGGAAGATGGGGGACGCCGCTCAGTGGCCCGTCATCGCGGCGCGCGTGCGCACCAGCTTGCCGTCGCGGTAGTCCGCAAACGCCTGCTCGATCTCCTCGCGGCGATTCATCACGAAGGGGCCGTATTGCACCACCGGCTCGCCGATGGGCCGGCCGGCGACGAGGATGAAGCGCGCGCCCTCGCCTCCCGCGTCGATCGCGAAACCCTCGCCCTTGCCGAGCACGGCCAGCGTGTGTCGCGGCAGCGCTTCGCCGGCGAGCGTGGCGTCCCCTTCGAAGACATAGACGAAGGCGTTGCGGTCACCGGCCAGCGGCGACTCGAACCGCCTGCCGGCTTCGAGCCTGACGTCCAGATACAGCACGTCGGTTTCCGGATCCTCGATGACACCATGAACGTCATCGTACTCGCCCGCCAGCACGCGCACGCGCGCTCCGTCGCGCACCGTTTCGGGAATCGCCGCGGCGGAGAATTCCTGGTAGGCGGGGTCGGACATCTTCTGGCTCGCCGGCAGGTTGATCCACAACTGGAAGCCGCGCATCAGGCCCGCGGTCTGCTTCGGCATCTCGGAATGGATCACGCCGCTCGCCGCTTTCATCCATTGCGCGCCGCCGGCCTGCAGATCGCCACGGTTGCCCATGCTGTCGCGGTGCTCCATGTGGCCGTCGAGCATGTAGGTGAAGGTGATGAAACCGCGGTGCGGATGTTCGGGAAAGCCGGCAATGTACTCGTCCGGATTGTCGCTGCCGAAATGGTCGAGCATGAGGAAGGGATCGAGATTCTTCAGCGCCGGCGTACCGATGCTGCGGTGCACGGTAACGCCCGCGCCCTCGGTCACCTCGAGTGCGGGAACACGCTGGCGGATGGTTCGTAGGGTCATGACGTTCTCCTTTCAAAAATACAGGAACACGGCTTCAGGCGGCAGCACGCTGCTGCCAGTCGCGATCGAGCACGGCGTCGACGCGCGTGGCCGCCTCGTGTGCCGCCGCGGTACCGCGCAGGTTGCCGCAGTCCGCGGCAATCACCTCGATGTCCGTAATGCCGAGAAAGCCCAGCACGAAGCGCAGCCAGGGCGTGGCGAAGTCGATCGTGCTGCCCACTTCGGTCCCGCCACTGGCCACCAGGATATAGACCTTCCGGTCGGCCAAAAGTCCCCGGGGGCCCTCCTCGGTATAGCGGAAAGTCACACCGGCGCGGGCGATCTGGTCGACCCAGGCCTTGAGGCTCGCCGGCACGCCGAAGTTGTAGATCGGCGTGGCGATCACCCAGACATCGGCGGCCTGCACCTCCTCCACCAGCGCGTCGGAACCGGCCAGAGCGGCATGCTGGTCCGCGCTGCGGACGTTCGCAGCGGTGAAATTGGCGGCGATCCAGTCCGCGCCGATAAAGGGCAGCCCTTGCGCCAGGTCGCGTCGCGTCAGCGCCACCTCGCCGGTGCGTTGCGTCAATCCGGCAATGAAGCGATCCGCGAGTTCGCGCGTGACCGAACCCTCGGCACGGGCGCTGGCGTCGACGCGCAGGACGCGCACGGGGGCTTGAACAGACTGAACGGGGCTGGCTTGCATGGCATCTCTCCTGTAAACGGGGCGTCCGGGTGACGCGGTAATGCCATTATTACTTTTGCTTTTACCAGAATAAATATAAACTTTATTAAATTACTGTTACTATACCGAGCACAATGGGCCGCTTCGCACGCATGCAAATCTTCGTGGCGGTGGTCGAGGCAGGCAGCATCACCGCTGCCGCGGAGCGGCTCGATCTTGCCAAGTCAGCCGTCAGTCGACGGCTTGCCGAACTGGAGGCCGATCTCGGCGTCTCGCTGATCCAGCGCACCACACGCCGCCTCAATCTCACCGAAAGCGGACGGGCGTATTACGCGCGCTGCGTCGCCATCCTCGCCGATGTCGACGAGGCGGAGGCCGAGGTATCGCAGGCGCACGGGGCATTGCGCGGCCGCCTCAAGGTGGCGCTGCCGCAGGCCTTCGGGCTGCTGCATCTGGCGCCCCTGATCCAGACCTTCATGAAGCAGCATCCGGACGTTCAGCTCGAACTCGACTTCAACGACCGGCAGGTCGACCTGATGCAGGAAGGCTTCGACCTCGCCATCCGCATCGCCACACTTGCGGATTCGAGCCTGATCGCCCGCCGCCTCACCACCATCCCGCACCGGGTGGGCGCAAGCCCGGCCTATCTCGCCCGGCGCGGCACGCCGCGCACGGCGGCCGATCTTGCGCACCACGACTGCCTGGTCTACAGCAATGCGCGCGACCCGGACCTGTGGAGCCATCACGCTCCGGACGGCCAGGCGGGACAGGTGCGCGTACCGGTCCGGCTCGCGGCGAGCAGCGGAGAATTCCTGTTGCAGGCCGCGCTCGCCGACGAAGGCCTCGTTCTCCTCCCCGTCTTCTACGTGCATGCCGCCCTGCGCTCGGGGCAACTGGTCCAGGTGCTGTCAGACCACCGATGGCCGGAACCGGCCGCCTACGCGCTGTATCCGCCGACGCGCCACCTCTCCGCTCGCGCACGTGCCTTCATCGATTTTCTCGCCGACACGCTCGACGTCCCGGCGGCCGGGAAGGCGCCCCGGTCAGCGGCTCACTTGCGCTCCGAATAGGTCGGCAGGGTGATGCGGAATGCCATCGCCGCCAGGCGCGCCGCAAGTACGGTTGCCATCCCCGCCCAGGCGGCGGCGACGGGCGACACCGACAGCGCCTGCAATCCCACCAGTACCAGCGCGCCCAGCCAGGCCGCCGAGGCGTACAACTCGCCGCGCACGAAAATCAGCGGCACCTCGTTGCACAACACGTCGCGCAGCACGCCGCCGACAACACCGGTGATCATGCCCAAGAGGCTCGCCACCAGCCACGGCGTCTGCCATTCCAGCGCAATCTGGGTGCCGACGATGGTGAACAGCGCGAGGCCGAAGGCGTCGGGAATCAGAAACAGACGTGGCGGCAGACGCAGGTTGCGCACAGCGAAAAAAACCACCAGTGTCGTGGCCAGCGCGACGATCAGATAAACCTGGTCGGCAATCCAGAACACCGGCCGACCCAGCAGCACGTCACGCACCGTGCCGCCGCCCAGCGCGGTGGCCGCCCCCACCATGACCACGCCGATCAGGTCCATCTGCTTGCGCCCGGCGTCGAGCACGCCGGTGAGCGCGTTCACCGCCACGGCCGACAGTCCTGCCCAGTACAGCATCATTTCCATGTGTGCGACCCGATTTGCGATGCGCCAGTATATTGCGCACGACGCCCGCCTCACGCGCCGCGTGCAGGCGCTACAATCCGCTCATGCCGCACGCCACTCTGAAACGCTACGCCTGGCTCTCGATCGCCGCCGCCATCGCCACCATCCTGCTCAAGGGCTGGGCCTGGTGGATGACGGGCTCGGTCGGCCTGCTGTCCGACGCGCTGGAATCCTTCGTCAACCTGGCCGGAGCCTTGATGGCGCTGGCGATGCTCTCGCTCGCGGCCATGCCGGCCGATTCCAGGCATGCGTACGGCCACGGCAAGGCGGAATATTTTTCCAGCGCGTTCGAGGGTTTCCTCATTCTCGTCGCGGCCTTGTTGATCGGCTACGCCGCCATCGAACGGCTCCGCAATCCACAGCCGCTCGAGGCGGTCGGCGTCGGCCTGATCGTCTCGGTGGCGGCGTCGATCATCAACCTGATCGCCGGCCGCATCCTGCTGCAGGTCGGGCGCAAATACCGCTCGATCACGCTCGAAGCCGACGCGCATCACCTGCTCACCGACGTGTGGACCTCGGTGGGGGTGATCATCGGCGTCGCGCTGGTGTGGGTGACCGGCTGGCTGTGGCTGGACCCCGTCATCGCCCTTGCGGTGGCGGTAAACATCGTATGGACGGGCTGGAAGTTGCTGCAGCGCTCCGCCGACGGGCTGATGGACGGTTCGTTGCCCGGGGACGAAGTCGCTACGATCGAGCGCGTGCTGGATGGGTACCGTGCGCAGGGTTTGGATTTCCACGCGCTGCGCACGCGCCAGTCCGGCACACGCGCTTTCGTTTCAGTACACGTGCTGGTACCGGGTGCGTGGACGGTACAGGAAGCGCACGACTGGTCGGAACGCATCGAGTGCGAGATCCGCTGCGCGCTGCCGCACGTACACCTGACGACGCATCTGGAACCGCTGGAGGATCCACGCTCGCACACCGATCAGCACCTCGATCAGCCGGTGTGCTGCGAGTGACGCAAGCGCCGCCATACCCAGGCATAGGCAATGAGGTTCACCGCGATGACCATGGCGCCCAGGCCCTGTTGCAGCGATACGGTCAGCTGTTCCGGATACAGCACCGGTAGCAGGTAACGCTCGACGAAATCGCCCTGATAGGCCTCGCCGCCTCCCAGCCGGCGCAGGTGGTTTTCCAGTGGGGTCAGCGGGCAGATGCCGCCGCTGAACTCGATCCAGGCACCCCACGCCGCCGCAGGCAGGTGCAGCGCGGCGAGCCACGGATGACGCGCGACCAGAAAGCCCCCACCGACGACGAACGCAACGAATCCGAGGTGCAGCAGCACCAGCAGGTCCGCCAGCAGGGTCATCACGCGACAGGTGCCTGCCCGCTCCGATACATATAGTCCCGCCTGAACGGATAGCCGGGCTGCGTGCCGCCCACGCCTTTGCCCGCCAGCACCTGCCACAGCTCCAGCCAGCCGCGCTCGAAGGCGTGTGCGGACCCCGCCATGTAGATGCGCCAGATGCGATACCTCTGCTCGCCGATCAGGCGCCGCGCCGCGTCGGCGTTCGCCTCCAGCCGGCTGACCCAGTGCCACAGCGTCCTCGCGTAATGCGGACGCAGGTTCTCGGCGTCGAGACATTCGAGCCCGCTTGTCGCCGCGGTGCGCAGCACCTCGGAAACGTGCACCAGCTCGCCACCCGGGAAAACGTAGTCGTCGACGAATTCGGAAATGCCGCTGCCAAGTCCGCCACTGTCGGGGGTGGCGGCGGTGATACCGTGGTTGAGCACCAGCCCGCCCGGCTTGAGCAGCGCGGCGATGTGGGAAAAATAGGTCGACAGGTTGCCGCGCCCGACGTGCTCGAACATGCCGACGCTGGCGATCTTGTCGTAGCCCTCGCGTTCGGGAACGTCGCGGTAATCCATCCTGCGCACCTCGACACGGTCTGCAAGTCCGCGTTCCGTCACCAGGCGCGAAGCATGGGCATGCTGATCCTCGGACAGGGTAATGCCGACCGCGTGCACGCCGTAGCGCTGTGCCGCATGCAGAACCAGCCCGCCCCAGCCGCAGCCGATGTCGAGAAAGCGCTCGCCGGGTTTGAGGTCGAGCTTGCGGCAGATGTGATCGAGCTTGGCTTCCTGCGCCGCGTCGAGACTCATCTCCGGTGTGTGGAAATAGGCACACGAGTAGACTCGCCGCGCATCCAGCCACAGGCCGTAGAAATCGTTGGAGACGTCGTAGTGATACTGGATGTTGCGGCGGTCACGGGCGCGCGTATGCTGCCACCACTTCCTTGCCCTCGCGCGCGACCGGGCATGGTCCGCGCCGGCCCGGCACAGGCGTTCACCCAGGGCCAGGATGTCGCGCGCATCGCCGTCCATGTCGAGATGTTCCTCGACGTAGGCACGCGCCAGGGTGCCCAGGCTGGGCTCGGCCATGGCCTTGAGGCTGGTCGGCCGCCGCAGGCGCACCCGCACCGCCGCGGGATCGCGCCCGACTTGCCGACCATCCCACAACTCGACCGCCAGCGGCAGCCCGGAGGCCTCCACCCGCCGGCGCACCTGATGAACCAGCCATTGATCCAGCATCGCAACCTCCTCCATAAAGAAGGCAGCGCGTGCTTATCGTGATTATCGGCCGCCTGAACTCGAGGAGGCGCTGAACATGTCACCACAAGGAATTTGTTCAGTGCCTCTTCAACATCTTAGGCTAGATCGAGCGCCAGCGCAGCGCGGACGTTTTCCGGCAGCGTCGTCGCCTCGATGGTGTAGGCGGGCAGGTCGATGCCCATGCGGATCGCGCTGCCGCCCTTGGCGGCGGCGATCGAGGCGGGATCGAGTTCGAAGCGCAGGAAATGCACCGACGAGGTCTTCTCCTCGGTCTCGCGCTCCAGATCCTCGTCGGCGATGGCGTAAACGCGCGGCCCATCCGCCACCTGCATCCAGACCCGGAGCTCGATGCCCTTCAGGCGCCCCAGCGCGACGCGCCGTTCCTCCGGATCGGAATACTGGATCATCATCGTCGCCTTCCAGTTCGTGCCGTCCGGCACCAGCGGGTTGTAGGCGTCGAGTTCGTCCTGGATACCGGCATCCTCGAAGGTCCGCTCGGCACGCAGCATTTCCTGGATCTGGTAGCGCATGGTCTGTTCGTCCTCGAACATCAGCGCGACGTGCTCCCCCAGTTCGACCAGACGGTTCTTCTTGTGCGCCATGACCTCGGCACGCATCTGCGCACGCACCTTGGCATAGCCCTCGAGGGTCAGCAGGCTGTCACGGGTGATTTGCGGCATGTTCTTCTCCTTGCAAACGATCAATCGAGGCCATAGGCAATGCGCAGCAACGTGATCGGATGCTGTTTCTGCGCGGTGGCGTCCTCGCCCATGCCCTGCAGGATGTGGCGCGCGGCGATCGCGCAGTCCGAACTCACGTAATCCGGCTTCGGTTCGGCCATCTGGCGGAACACCGGCCTGCCGATCTTCATGGATTTATCGTAGAACTCGCTCTTCACCCCCCAGGTGCCGTCATGGCCCGCGCAACGCTCGACCAGCGTCACTTCGGCTCCGGTCAATTGCAAGGCATCGCGCGTCTTGTTGCCGATGTTCTGCACGCGCTGGTGACAGGGCACATGATAGGCCACCTTGCCGAGCGGTTTCCTGAAATCGGATTTCAGCAGGCCGTCGACGTTGCGCGCCATCAGATACTCGAACGGGTCCCACATCGCTGCCTTCACCGCCTGCACGTCGGCGTCGTCGGGAAACATCAGCGGCAGTTCCTGCTTGTACATCAGCGTGCACGACGGAATCGCGGTGAGGATCGCGTAGCCTTCGCGCGCGAGCTTCGCCAGATGCGGGATATTGGTTTCCTTGAGTTTCGCCACGGCATCCAGATCGCCCAGTTCCAGCTTGGGCATGCCGCAGCAGGCTTCCTTGTCCACCAGCACGTGCGGAATCTCGTTGTGGGCGAGCAGCTTCAAGAGATCATGACCAATGCCGGGCTCGTTGTAGTTGATGTAGCAGGTCGAATAAATGGCCACCTTGCCCGGCGTCTTGGCGCCGTCCTTCACCGGAAAATCGTTGCGTGGCCTGGCTGTGGCACGGAATTTCGCGCTGTCGTATTGCGGCAGTTTGCGCTCGGGATGGATGTGCAGCACGCCGTCGACCAGCTTGCGGATCGGCTTGTTCTGCAGGCTGGCGTTGACCACCTGCACCACCACCGGGATCGAGGCGAGCTTGCCCATCAGGTCGGTGCTGGACAGCAGCTTGTCGCGGAAGCTGGCACCGCCTTTCTTGAACTTGATCGCCTTGGCGCGCAGCATGGTGTGCGGGAAATCCAGATTCCACGGATGCGGCGGCACGTAGGGACACTTGGTCATGTAGCACAGGTCGCACAGGTAGCACTCGTCGACCACCTTCCAGTAATCCGCCTTGGCGACGCCGTCGACTTCCATGGTCGGAGACTCGTCGACCAGATCGAACAGGGTGGGAAACGCGGTGCACAGCGACACGCAGCGGCGGCAGCCGTGGCAGATGTCGAAGATGCGCTCGAGCTCGTGATTGAGCTTGTCTTCGTTGTAAAAGTCCGGGTTCTTCCAGTCGAGCGGGTGACGGGTCGGGGCTTCGAGGCTGCCTTCACGAATGTTCATGGGGATCCTTGTCGTACGAAAGGCCAAAAAATCATCCGCGAAGGACGCGAAGGGACACGTAGAAAAACCGGAGCATCACCCCCCACGTTCCCGGTATGCGAACCATGGAGGCTGAACATTCGGCGCGTCCAAATGACTGCCGTACCCGCGAGCGCCACGGCCCAGCGTGTCACTCCGGGTCTTCTTCGCGCGCCTTCGCGTCCTTCGCGGATGAGATTTCGCAAAGGGGCGGACCCAGGTCCGCCCCTCGCCTGTCCGTCTTACTGACCCAGGCTGTCCAGGGTCTTCTGGAACTTGTTGGCGTGCGAGCGCTCGGCCTTGGCCAGCGTCTCGAACCAGTCGGCGATCTCGTCGAAGCCTTCGGTGCGCGCGTCCTTGGCCATGCCCGGGTACATGTCGGTGTACTCGTGGGTCTCGCCTGCAATCGCGGTCTTCAGGTTCTCGGCGGTGGGGCCGAACGGCATGCCGGTCGCCGGATCGCCGCACTTCTCCAGATACTCCAGATGGCCGTGGGCATGACCGGTCTCGCCTTCCGCGGTGGAGCGGAACACGGCCGCGACGTCGTTATAGCCTTCCACGTCGGCCTTGGCTGCGAAGTAAAGGTAACGGCGGTTGGCCTGGGATTCGCCGGCGAAGGCGTCTTTCAGATGCTGTTCGGTTTTCGAGCCCTTGAGTTGCATAACCTGATCTCCTGGTTGAAGTGAGGATTGCCCTGCAGCAGACTTGTCTGCCCTCCGACGCGCGAACGGCCGCTTGTTTATAGCACTTCGCCCCGTCAGAGTCATGGATAATTAGACTTAGTCTAATATCTAATTTGGATTTAAACCTAGTATCATTAGATTGTCAACCACGAACCACTTTCCGGAGCATTCGCCATGCCCCTGCCACCCGACGACGCTTCCTGGCGCAAACGCCTGAACCCCGAACAATATCGCGTCCTGCGCGAACATGCCACCGAGGCCGCCTTCACCGGACGCTACTGGAACCACCATAGCGACGGCATCTATCGCTGCGCCGGCTGCGGAGCAGTCCTTTTCGACTCCACCGCCAAATTCGATTCCGGTACCGGCTGGCCGAGTTTCACCCGTCCGGTCGATGGCACAGCCGTGCAGGAAACGACCGACACCCGCCACGGCATGGTGCGTACCGAAGTGGCCTGTACCCACTGTGGCTCGCACCTCGGCCACGTCTTCCCCGATGGCCCCGCACCCACCGGCCAGCGCTATTGCATCAATTCGGCCGCATTGGCTTTTGCAGAACGGAAGGCTTGAACGTGCAGCGTTTCGAGGCCGAAATCGCGGCGATCACCCCGGCCACGCCCACCATCCACACCCTGCGGCTGACGATTTCCGACCCGGCGTTCCGCTTCCTGCCGGGACAATGGGTCGATTTCAGCGTCACAATCGACGGCGCGCCGTGCACGGCCGGGTACTCCATCACCAATTCGCCGCTTGGCCGCGGCGGCATCGAACTGGCGATCCGCACCAGCGCCCGGCATCCGGTGGCGCGCTGGATTCACGGCGCGGCACGCGTGGGCGACCGCGTGCAGGTGAGCCAGGGCCAGGGGCCCTTCGTGTATCTCCCGGAAATGAGCGAGAACATCGTACTGATCGGTGGCGGCGTCGGCGTCACACCACTGATCTCCATCTTCCGCCACGTGCGCGACGCCGGTCTGCCCACACGCGCACGCCTGCTCTACAGCGTCTCCACCCCGGAGGAAATCCTCTTCCGTGACGAACTCCGGGCTGCCGCCGACACGCACGCCAACCTTGCCGTGGACTTCACCGTTTCCCAGCCCGCAGCAGGCTGGACCGGCCTTGCCGGCCGCATCGACGCATCCAAGCTCGGCCGGCTCGATGCGCCGCCGGACACGCTTTACTACCTGTGTGGCCCCAAGGGTATGGTCGAGGACATGAGCGCCCTGCTGCACGAGGAGATGCACGTACCGATGAGCCGCATCATTTTCGAAAAGTGGTGGTAGCCGGAACGATCCAACCATTCCGGCGCCCCACCTGGCGGGATATAGTGTCCCCTCACCCCCGAACGGAGACCGACCCATGCGTAGTGTTGTCCTTCTTGCCACCCTCCTCACCTGCGGCTCCGTCCTCGCCGGCCCCAACGATGTCGTCCGCGCCTATCCGGCACAGCGCGTCGCGCCGAACGTGCACGTGATCCACGGGCCACAGGGTGTCCCCTCGGTCGAAAACCAGAGCTTCATGAACAACCCTGCCTGGGTCGTCACCCAGGACGGTGTCGTGGTCATCGACCCCGGTTCGAGCGTGCAGGCCGGGCGCATGGTCGTCGCACAAATGAAGAAGAGCACGAACAAGCCGGTCACCCACGTCTTCAACACCCACGTCCACGGCGACCACTGGCTGGGCAACCAGGCGATCCTCGAAGCGTGGCCGCGCGCGAAGCTCATCGGCCACCCGGAGATGATCCGCAAGGCGCACGACGGTGCCGCGGCCTTCTGGATACAGGTCATGTCCGAGATGACCCGAGGCTACACCGACGGCACGCGCGCCGAAATTCCCACCATCGAGGCAGCCGACGGCCAGGACTTCAGGATTGGCGGCAAGACCTTCCGCATCCACGGCTCGACCGACGGCCACAGCAAGACCGACCTCATGATCGAAATGCTCGAGGACCGCATCGTCTTCACCGGCGACAACGTCCTCAACCGCCAGGTCATGAACCTTGCCGACGGCACGTTCAAGGGCGTGATGCGCGAAACCGGCCGCGCACTCGCGCTCGATGCGCGCCTCTACATTCCGGGCCACGGCAAGACCGGCGACCGCACGCTGGTCGAGGAGCAGAAAGCCTGGTTCGACACTCTCATGGCGGAGGTGCGGCGCCTGTACGACGCCGGCATGAGCGACTTCGAGATGAAGCCCACCGTCGCCGAAAAACTGAAGGCCTTCAGCCACTGGGCCGAGTGGGAAACCAATCCGGGACGCCAGATCAGTCTCGCGGTGCTGGAAATCGAGCAGGAATGACTGGCGAGCGGGAAGCGTCCGTCCATCACCGTCTTCCCCCCATGCAGCAGCCAGTTGAGGCACTCGCATACCTCGCTCACCACCGCAAGAAACTGGCGGCGGTCTTCGTCGTACAGGAAAATGTCCTCCCGACCATCACCCCACGAGGTGACGTGATAGAGCGCACCGGCAAATTCAAGACGAAAGCTGTAATCACGGTTTTTCGGAACACCCTAACGCTTGAGTTAAGGGGCTGGCCGGAAGCGGACGAAGGCCGCTGTAGGCCAGTCCAGCTTGACCGCAATGTCAGCGGGCGTTACCCGCGGCGCGCGTCAAGGTAGTTGTCGCCTCGGTCATGCTACCAATGTTTGACTATGGTTACCGGCCGAATGCGTTTTCATGACGGAGCCAGCTTCTGGATTGAGCGTGACGGCGCCGATGGGCGCCCCGTTGCGCGTAGCGCCAGACCAGCGAGCCGGGTTATGAGCTGCGTAAATACATGAACAACAGGAGCATGATCAATGTAACGATCCAGCCCAAGACGTATCGAAACATCGCGCGCTGGGCCTTCTCTTTTTCGAGCCAGGTGCGCGGATGAATACCCCTTAGCAGGAAAACAATCTTGCTCGCCAAATTGACGCACACAATGTTTACAGCGAGCAGCAAACCTGCGCCCACGGCAAGTGCCGGGTTCCCGCTTCCGAGCATGATCCCGAGCGTTGCAGCAGGTGGCAGCAACGCCACGGCGACCATTACGCCTACCAGCACCGACGATAGGCCGGTAGTCAACGAAAGAGCGGCTGCCGCACCGGACGCAAGTGCCAAAAAGACGGAGTCGAGCGTGGCGTTGGTTCGCGATATAAGCTCATTGCTGGTCAGGGCTGATGGCCAAAATAGTCCAAAGATCGCTGAAAAAGCAATCGCCAGCAAAATGCCGACGACAAGGGCCTTGGCCGACTTTCGCATCAAGATAACATCGCCCAGGGCAGTCCCAAGACTTAGAGCAAGATTTGGACCCAACAACGGCGCGATAACCATCGCACCGATCACAACGGCGATATTGTTCTCGATAAGCCCGATCGCCGCCACCAGCGTGGACAAAACCACTAACACAAGAAAATTCGCGTCCAGTCGAGTGCCTTTCTCAACTTCTTCGTAAAGCAACTCTCTCGCGGCCGTTGCAGCGTCTCTCTTCTTGTTGTCTTCCTCAGCGGACTTTGGCAACGTTGCCTCAACGGACAAGACTACTATGCGGGCAGTGGGCTGAGCGCCAAGAATGTTTTGTAGGGTGTCGAGAGCCAACTGAACATTGTCATCATTGACCAGCATCCGCATCTGCCGCATACCATCTTCCCCGACGACGCCAAGCCTAAGGTCCAATGCTTTTGCTTTCTCAGCGATGGCCGAGACAGTGTCCGAACTACCCGCATCGGCGATGATCTCGACGTATTTCATGGCCAGTATTCCTTGGTGGCTGTCATGGCAACTGGGCCCAACGCCCGAATTCAGCGGCGCGAACGATGAGCGAGCGCCTGCTGGAATGAGATGTCAGGCATGCACACGACGAAGCTCACGAGCAGACCCAACCAGAACCGTAACCGCTGACTTGAGGAACAAGACTGCGATTGCGGCACCTACGACAATGTCAGGCCACGCCCTCCCCGTGGCCCAGACCGCCACGGCAGCGCAGATGACCGAACTGTTGGCGATGATGTCATTGCGCGAGCAAAGCCAAACGGAACTCATGTTGATGTCGTCAGCGCGATGGCGCCAGAGGAGCGATAAACAAATGCCGTTGGCCGCTAGAGCCATGAACCCAACCACGCCAATCACATCAAACGCGGGCACATACGGCACGGCGATCTTGTAGGCAACCTGGCCAAGCACGACGAGGCCAAAGGCCGCCATGATGATGCCTTTGATAAGTGCCGAGAAAGCCTTGGCTCGTGGCCCTCTTGTAACAGCAAAGATGCTGAACCCGTATACCAGCGCGTCACCAAGCATGTCGAGCGAATCCGCGATCAGCGACACCGACCCGGATAGCAGCCCTGCCAGAAACTCGATAGCAAACATGACCGCGTTGATGCCCAAGACGATCTTGAGCGTTGCGGCTTGACGGAGCTTCAATGCTTCAAGCTCACAGGCTTTGTCTGAACAGCAATCATTCATACGGTTTGACCATCGCCGCTTCTCCTTGTCCCGGCACTCGATTGTACTGATGATGTGAGTTTCGCCGGTTTCGCCCAGCATGCCCTCACTTGGTACATGGAGTCGTCCTGTGGGTCTTTGAGGAGGACGTGAAGTCGACCACCGGCGTTCTGCCGGCGTTCCTTGCTCAGTGCGTCCAGCTCCCCGAGGCCGAGAGCCGGGGGGTTGGCTCATTTCCGATCCTGTAGCCAGCCCTCGTCGTAGCCAGCGTCGCGGATCGGCATGCTGTGGGCAATTGGAATTTCGTCGGCCATGGTAGTAGTTCGACTGTGTTCAAGACGCCCAACGCCTGAATTCAGCCGCCGCCGAAGGCGGTCGGCCGGGATGAAATGTTAGGCACCACCCGAGGCTCGCTCCCATGATGCGACAGGCCCTGGTTGTACGTGAAACAATGGATGGCACACAGGGAAGTCTAGATCATGCCATTGGGCAAGTACAGCCGGACTGCGCTTGGCTAGCTTTTGTCGCAGGTGATGCCACTCAAGCAAAAGTTGCTCATCATTCACAGGGATGGAACGCACCGACCGGACTGGCCCGATTTTTGTTGCGTCAAATTTGTAGCCGCGAGTCGTGGCCTCAACATGAATCGCTGCGAGATAAAAATTGATTGCAGAGCGGGACGATGATTGGTTTTTGAATCTTTCTAGCTGAGGGTGATTGGTGTATCCACGTGTTTCTCCTCGAAGCACGGCCTTGGCGAGAAGTGATTCCCGCCACAGGGCGACAAGGCCTTGTGGGTCGAGATATTTAGGGTGGAGTGACCAGAGACGCATCTTGTGGTGCCTTACCAGGCTGCTGAAATACCCCACGCGGATGCGTGGCGCGTTGCATCAAGTGTTCGATTTTTCATCCAGTTCGTTCGCATGAGTGGATTTCTGCCCTCATTGAACCTGTTTTCGAGCTTTTGAGGCCCATTTTCTCGTATTTCCTGTCCCTCACGCCACCTGTGGACGGATTTTCCCCAGCGTGCGCATGCGCGTGAGGTTGTAGGTCGTCATGGTCAGCACAAACAGCGGGTCGACCTTCTTCCGCCCGCGCACCATCACCTGGCGAATGCCCCCGGTTGTATTGGGTCTGCTCCATGAGTTGAGGTTCGGAGCGGATGCTGTAGAACACCTGCAGAAGCATGCCACGCAAGAGCTTCTCGGGCGCGATGCCGGGGCGCCCGCCTTTGGCGTCGGCTTCGTACATGCCGGAGAACAAGGCATCCATCTTCACCAAAGCGGCGTTGACCATCTGCCGGATGGGCCGCAGCGGATGGCCGGCCGGCACGAAATCCTCCAGCTTGCGCAGGGTGAACAGGCTCTCGGTAAAGGTGTCGGGTCCGCGCATGAAGGGGGTCTGGGGATGGGATCAGTGAATGGCTGTCAGTTTAGCTTCTGCCGGACTGGTGGCGTGCGCCGGCTGGGGAGTATTTCAGCAGCCTGCTAGATGCCCATGCGGTCCGGTTGCAGCACCGCTTGCGGTGCGAAATCGGCATTTGCATCGCGCGCGAACCGGATTCGGCCCGCAAGCGGGCCTCATACCCCCTGATGGACAATCCGGGCTGATAACACTTGATTGTCTTGGCACCGTCGACCATTGCACACCAACGTGCCCACCATGTCGCCAACATGGCGCGCCAGTCCGCCAACCACGCACGTACCATCGCGTCGGCTCCAGAAGTCGAGTGAAAAAATCTCTGGCGGCTCAGTCGTGCAAACGCGTGACACTCGCCACCCGCCCCGGCTGCCACTCGCCGTCGAGGCTGACCCATTCGACGCGCTCGCCGAGCATGCGCACAACGCCGGGGCGGCGGTTGTCGCCGGTGTCGGAAAACTCGAAATGGAAATCGCGCTGAAACTGCAACTGGCCGCCGGGGTTGCGGGCGAGGCGCAGGCGGCGCAGCGCCACGCTGTCATCGAGGAACTGCACGCCGGCACCGGCGCACGCGTGGCGGCCGGCGGCGACGGCCTGTTCGCGCGCTTGCAGGCCCGCGTACCAATACCACGCGCCGGCGGCGGCGAGCGCCAGCAGCAGGATTTCCCAGCTCACTGTCCGGGGGGGTCGGACTTGACGGGGCTGCGGAAGAGCGCCGCGACCTGTTTTTTCTTCTGCAGCGGGCGCGCGGGTACGGGCGCGCTGTCGACGCGGCTGGATTCGCGCGGCTCGTAGGGGGCATCGAACAGGGCGTCGCGCGGTGCGGCCGATGGCGTGCGGACCGGCCCGCGTGCGGGACGTTCGGGGCGGCCGTTGCGCTCGCGTGATCGGGACGGGCGCGACTCGTAGGCCGGGACGTCGGCGGCGCCGGGCTCGAAGCCGGGGACGATGACCACGTCGATGTCGCGGCCGATGAGTTTTTCGATGTCCTTGAGGTAGCGCGTCTCCACCTCGCTCACCAGCGAGATCGCCTCGCCGCTCGCGCCGGCGCGGCCGGTGCGGCCGATGCGATGGACGTAGTCCTCGGCGTTGTGCGGCAGGTCGTAGTTGACGACGAAGGGCAGCGCCTCGATGTCGATGCCGCGTGCGGCGACGTCGGTGGCGACGAGGACGCGGATGCTGCCGGCCTTGAAGGCGTCGAGGGCCTTGATGCGTTCCTGCTGGGTCTTGTCGCCGTGGATGGCGTCGGCGTGGATGCCGGCCTTGTTGAGTTCGTTGGACAGACGGTTGCAGCCGAGCTTGGTGCCGGTGAAGACGAGTACCTGGTCGAGGTTGCGGCTCTTGATCAGATGCGCGAGCAACTGGCGCTTGCGCTCCTGCTGCACCGGATGCACGACCTGAGTGACGGTGACGGCGGTTTCGTTGCGCGCGACCTCGATGAAGGTGGGATGGTTGAGGATGCTGTCGGCGAGCTTGCGGATTTCCTCGGGGAAGGTGGCGGAGAACATCATGTTCACCCGCTGCGCGGGGAGCAGCGCGACGATGCGCTTGAGATCGGGCATGAAGCCCATGTCGAGCATGCGGTCGGCTTCGTCGAGTACGAGGGTGTTGACCTGGTTCAACAGCAGGGTTTTGTTCTGCACGTGGTCGAGCAGGCGCCCGGGCGTGGCGACGAGGATTTCGACACCGGTCTTGAGGATGGGAATCTGGGTGTTGATGTTGACGCCGCCGTAGACCACCAGCGAGCGCAGCGGCACGTGTTTGGTGTAGGCCTGGATGCTCTCCTCCACCTGGATCGCCAGTTCGCGGGTGGGGGTGAGGATGAGCGCGCGGATCGGATGCTTGGCGGGCGAGGTGCTGGTGTTGGCGAAGGGGAGCAGGCGCTGGATCAGCGGCAGCGCGAAGGCGGCGGTCTTGCCGGTGCCGGTTTGCGCCGCGCCGAGGATGTCGCCGCCGTGCAGCGCGAGGGGGATCACCTGCGCCTGGATCGGCGTGGGAGTGGCGTAGCCCATCTCGTCGAGGGCGCGCAGGATGTCGGGGGCGAGCCCCAGTTCAGCAAATGTCGTCAAGGTGCTTCCAGTCAGATTTCGATCCAGTCAAAGCCCGCTTCCTGGCAGGCCACGCGTATCTCCCCCGTGTCGCAATCGAGCGCGCCGGCGAGAGCCTGGCACGCGAGTTCCGGCGTGTTGTTCTTCAGCGAGATGTGCGCCGCCATCACGCATTGCAGCCGGTCGTGGCGAAGCTTCGCCAGCAGGGCCGCCGCCTGGCCGTTTTCCAGGTGGCCGAAACGCCCGCCGACGCGGCGCTTGAGGCTCGCCGGATACGGCCCGTTCTGCAACATGGCGGCGTCATGGTTGCATTCGAGCACCAGCGCATCGACGCCGGCCAGCGTCGCCTCGATGTGGGGCGTGGCGCAGCCGGCGTCGGTGAGTACGCCCAGCCGCCGATTGCCGTCACCGAACACGTACTGCACCGGCTCGCGTGCATCGTGCGGCACCGGGTAGGGCTGGATTTCCAGCCCGTCGATGGCCAGTGCGGCGTGGCTGTCGACCACGCGCACGGCGACGCCGTCGAGATCCTGCGCCATCGCCAGCGTGCCCGCCGTGAGCCAGACGGGCAGGCGGTGTCGGCGCGCCAGCCGCCCCACTCCGCCGATATGGTCGGCGTGCTCGTGGGTCACCACGATGCCGGCGAGCGCGTCCGGTGCCAAGCCCAGCCGCGCCAGCCGCGCCACGCTGTCGGCGAGACCGAAGCCGCAGTCCATCAGCACCCGCGTTGCGCCGGCTTCCACCACCAGGCCGTTGCCGGCGCTGCCGCTGCCGAGGAAGGCGAACCGCACGCGCGCGCCCCGGATTTACTTGAGTTCCTTGTGCAGCAGGTTGAGGATGCGGGTCTGCGTGCCGGCGTCCGCGCCCTCGACGTTGACGCGGCTCTTCTCGCCGGCGTCGCCGACGACGATGCGCACCTGCGGCGAGGCCTGCGGTTTCTTGCTGCGCCAGAAGGCGAGTTTGGCGAGTATGCCTTCGTCGCGCTTGCTGGCGTTGTCCGCATCGGGGTCGATGTAACGCACGAAATAGGTGCCCTTGGCGCGGTCGCGGTCTTCCACCGCGAAGCCGACGCGGTCGAGCGCAAGGCCGACGCGGCGCCACGCGCGGTCGAAGGGCTCGTCCACCTCCAGCAGCGCGTTGCCGCCGTCACGCACGAGGCGCGCCTGCTCCGGCGTCTGCTGCTGCGCCAGCAGAGTTTGTGCACGGTTGTCCTCGACGCCGAAGCGCAGCATCAAGCGGCGCAGCATTTCCGCCTCCAGTTCTGGATCGGCGGCGCGCGGCTGCCACACGGTCTTGTCGCGGCCCTCGGTGGCGTAGACCTCCATCATGCCGCGGTGGCTGAGGTAAATTTCGGTGCCGCCCTGCCCCGCCTCGATGCGGGTGCGGAACTTGTCGCGCTCGGCGGTGGAATACAGACCGTCGAGCACCTTGCCGAGCGTGCGGCGGATCGCGTCCTGCGGAATCTTGGCGCGGTTTTCCGCCCAGTCGGTTTCCATCACGCCGGTCTCGGGCGATTCCAGATTGATGATGAAGCCGGTTTCCTGCCAGAAGTCCTTGATCACCGGCCACACCTGCTGTGGCGTGGCCTGCACCACCAGCCAGCGCTGCGTGCCGGCACGCTCGATGCGCGCCTTGTCCTGCGCCGGCAGCAGCGTCTGCGCACTCGCGGGGGCGCTCTTGCGTTCCTGGCTGTAGGTCGACAGCGTCGCGGCGCCACTGCCCTGGGCATCGGGAATGGCGTAGCGGTTGTCACCCGTCGGCGCGACCAGGTCGGGCGGCACTTCCAGCGTCGGCAGCTTGCCGGCCGCCTTGTAGTCGATCTTCTTGGATTCGATCATGCCGCAACCGGCGGCGGTCAGGGCGATCAGCAACAACAGGGGCAAAACACGCATGAGAGGTCCTGTGGCGTCAGCGGCAGCGCGGCTGCACTAGATGAGTCGGGCGTGGCGCATGGCCTCGCGCACGGTGTCGTGGTGGGCCGCCGACAACGGCGTCAACGGCAGGCGCAGCCCGCGGCCGATGAGACCGAGTTCGGCACACGCCCACTTGACCGGAATCGGGTTGGCCTCGACGAACAGCTTGCTGTGCAGGGGCAGCAGCAGGTTGTTGAGTTCGCGCGCACGTGCAAGATCCCCGGCGAACGCGGCCTCGCACATCTGGTGCATGAGTCTGGGCGCGACGTTGGCGGTCACCGAAATCACGCCCTGCCCGCCGAGCAGCAGAAATGGCAGCGCCGATGCGTCATCGCCGCTGTACAGCGCCAGATGCGCCGGCGCGCGGCGGATCAGGTCGCTGCCGCGTTCCATGTTGCCGGTGGCGTCCTTGATGCCCACCACCCCCGGCACCTCGGCGAGGCGCAGCACGGTGTCGTTGGCGAGATCGGCTACGGTGCGGCCGGGAACGTTGTAGAGGATGAGCGGCAGGTCGACCGCTTCGGCGATGCGGCGGTAGTGCTGGTAGAGACCTTCCTGCGTCGGTTTGTTGTAGTAGGGCACGACGGACAGGCCGGCCTGCGCACCGGCGGTCTTCGCGCATTCGGTGAGCTCGATCGCCTCGCTGGTGGAGTTGGCGCCGGTGCCGGCGATCACCGGCACGCGTCCGGCGGCCTGATCGACCACGGTGCGGATGAGGAGGCAGTGTTCGTCGTAGTCGACGGTCGGCGATTCGCCGGTGGTACCGACGACGACGATGCCGTCGGTGCCTTCGGCAATGTGCCAGTCGACGAGGCGGCGCAGCGCGTTGAGGTCGACGGTGCCGTCATCCGTCATGGGGGTGACGATCGCGACCAGGCTGCCCCGGGGAGTGTTCATGTCTGCCATGCTGAGTCCGCAACGCGCCGCTGGGCGGCGCGATCACAATGAAATCCCATTATTCTAATGCATCTTGGCGCGTGCGGCTTTGCCGGCCAAGGAGGCGCCGAACAATTCGGCACCGTCGTTCCGGCGTACGTCGGAACCCGGTCAAATCAAGCAGCTGGACCCTGGCGTTCGCCGGGGTGACGAATCGTTCGGCGCTTTTCTAACGTTCATGGCGATTCACCACTCCGGAGCATGAAACGACGAATCGCCTTGAACGTTCCCCTCTCCCCGCCCTCTCCCGCAAGCGGGAGAGGGGGACAAAGTCTCGCTACGCGAGTTTCACGTTAACTCTGCGGCGGACGCGGATTGTGCCAGCGGCCGCCGGCCAGCAGGAGGTCGCCCTCGCTCGGTCCCCAGGTGCCCGCCTCGTACAGGCAGACAGGGTCGTGATGCGACAACACCGGTTCGACCACGCGCCAGGCCGCCTCGACCGCATCCTGGCGCGCGAACAGCATGGCCTCGCCGTCCATGGCATCGCCGAGCAGACGCTCGTAGGCGCTCATCTCGTCCGGATGGTTGTTGCACACGTACAGCTCGACCGGCCGCCCCACCATGCGGTCGCCGGCGTTCTTGGTGCGTGCGCCCAGTGCGATCGACACCGTCGGCGACAGGCGCATGCGCAGGTAGTTCGGCGCCAGCGGGCCGGCCTCGGACAAAGCGAACACACGCTGCGGCGGCAACTGGAATTCGGCACGGATTTCCGTGGTGGTGAGCGGCAGATGCTTGCCGGTGCGCACGATGAAGGGCACGCCCGCCCAGCGCCAGGTGTCGACGAAGAAGCGCACCGCGGCGAAGGTCTCGGTGTCGGAACCGTGGGCGACGCCCTCCTCCGCACGGTAGCCCTCGTACTGCCCGCGCACCACGTCGCCCGGCGCCAGGGGACGGATCGCCTTCAGCAGCTTGGCCTGCTCGTCGCGCACCGCCTCCGCGCTGGTGCCCAGCGGCGGCTCCATCGCCAGCAGGGCGAGAATCTGCAGCAGATGGTTCTGCAGCACGTCGCGGATCGCGCCGACCGAGTCGTAGAAACGCCCGCGGCCGGCGACACCGAAGTTCTCCGCCATGGTGATCTGGATCTGGCGGATGTGGTTGCGGTTCCAGATCGGTTCGAGGAAGGAATTGGCGAAGCGGAAATACAGGATGTTCTGCACCGCTTCCTTGCCGAGGTAATGGTCGATGCGGAAGATGTCCGATTCCGGCAGCGCCTCGTGCAGCGTGGCGTTGAGCGAACGCGCCGATTCGAGGTCGCGGCCGAAGGGTTTCTCCACCACGACGCGCGCGCCGCTGGTGCATCCCGCGGAGGCGAGACCGCGCACCACCACGGGAAACATCGCGGGCGGAATCGCAAAATAATGCAAGGGCCGCTGACGATGTTCGAGCGCCCGGCGCAGCGCGGCGAACGTCTCCGCGTCCTCGTAGTCGCCGTTGATGTAGGTCATCAGGCTGGCGAGATTGCGAAACACGGCGTCGTCGACGCCGCCGCCGAAGGTCTCGATGCCGTCGCGCGCGTGCTGGCGCAGGCGGTCGAGGTCCCATTCCGGCGTGTGCGCCACGCAAATCACCGGCGGCAGCGTGCGGCCGTGGCGCAGCATGTCGTGCAGCGCGGGAAAGATCTTGCGCCGCGCCAGATCGCCCGTGGCGCCGAACAGAACGATGGCATCGGAAACCGGTTTGTCTGACATCGTGCTTCACTCCTCGAAAGATTGCATGGCGAACCCGACACCTGCCCCGGCCCTGCGTCAGCGCGGCATCAGCGTCCCCAGCCAACCCCCCAGCGCCTCGATGGCGGGGGATATGGTGTGGGCCACCAACGGCACCGCCCACACCCACCCCGCCAGCACGCCCAGCGCGGCGATGCCGAGCCCCGCGGAGAACATGTCGATGCCGGGGCTGCCGCGGGCGAACAGGCCGAAAGCGAGCTGCACCAGCAGGGCCAGCGCCAGCAGCGGCAGCGCAAGCGCGACGCCCGCGGCAATGAGCCAGCCGCCCGCTTCCGCCAGCGTGCGCAGGTCGGCAGCGGCCGGCAGCAGGGCGACGGGCATCGCGGTGAAGCTGTCGCGCAGGGCATCGACCACCAGCAGGTGTCCGCTGGCGGCCAGAAAGGCCATCGCCGCAAGCCAGCCGGCGAGCGCGCGCCAGGCGGCATCCATGGGCTCGGCCTGTTCCGCGGTGAGAGTGAGGAGACCGCCGCTGGCGGTGTGACCGAACCAGGCGAAACCGGCGCTGACGGCGGCGAACACCAGCCGCACGCACAGCGCCAGCGCGGCGCCCCACAGGGCCTCCATGGCGAGCGCGAGCACGCCTTGCACGCTGAACGGCGGCGGCACGGCGGCACTCACAGCGGGCGCCAGCGCGGCGGCGAGCGTGGCGGCAAGGCCGAGGCGCAGCACCGGCGGCAGGCGCCCGGCCAGAGGATCGAGCCAGGTCCAGCCGGCAAGCCGGGCGAAGACGAGCATCCAGACGGCGAGATGGGTTTCGGCAAGCGGCATCACTCGATGAGTGCCGGGAATTCGGTCAGCAGCATGCGCGCGAACTCGGCGAGCTGCCCGCCCATCCAGGCGCCGAGGATCGCCAGCACCAGCGCGACGACGATGAGCTTGGGCACGAACGCCAGGGTCGGTTCGAGAATCTGCGTGGCGGCCTGGAACAGGCTGACGGCGAAGGCCACGGCGAGCCCGGCGACCAGCGGCGGCGCAGCGATGAGCAGCACGAGCCAGAGCGCGTCGCGGGCGATCTCTTCCATCAGAAGCTGCCTGTCAGCGAACCCACCAGCAGATGCCAGCCGTCGATACTGACGAACAGCAGCAGCTTCAGCGGCAGCGAGACGAGCTGGGGCGGCAGCATGATCATGCCGAGCGCGGTGAGCACGGCCGCGACCACGAGATCGATGATGAGAAAGGGCAGCACCACCATGAAGCCGATCTGGAACGCGGTTTTGAGTTCGCTGGTGAGAAAGGCCGGTGCAAGGGCGGCGAGCGGCACGGTTTCGGCGCGCTTCGGGTCGACACCCTTTTCGTCGGCGGTGAAGAGCGCCAGGTCTTCCGCGCGCGTCTGGCGCAGCATGAAGGTCTTCAGCGGATCGGCCGCCTTCGCCGCGGCGTCGTTGAAACTCAGTGCGCCGGAAAGAAACGGCTGGTACGCCACGGCGTCGATGGTTTTCAAGGCCGGCGACATGACGAAGATCGTCAGCAGCAGCGCCAGGCCGGTGAGCACCAGATTGGGCGGTGCGGTGTGGCTGCCCAGTCCCTGACGCAGCAGGAACAGCACCACGGCGATGCGGGCGAACGCGCTGAACGCGAGCAGCAGCGCCGGCAGGAAGGGGAACAGCAGGAGCCAGGGCAGGCTCGCGCCCGGCACGCCGATGACCTGCCCGCCCGCGCCGGGCGTGACGCTCAACAGCGGTACGTTCGATTCGGCGGCGAAGGCGGCGCCACTCGCGAGCAGCACGCCCAGCAGGAACAGGATTCTCATGCGCGCGGCTCCATCGACGGTGGCGCGGTAAGCACGTGCAGCAGGCGCACGTTGCCGCTGGCGACCCCCAGCACGAGGCGCGTGTCCTCGACTTCGACCACGACGACACGCTCGCGCGGCCCCACTGCGGTCGAGCCGACGACCCGGATCATGCCCTGCGCACCCAGGCCCGGCAGATGGCGGCGCGCGAACCAGGCGACGGCGACGAAGCCGCCGAGGATGAGGGTGAGGCTCACGATCACGGTGATGAAGCTGGAAGCGGTCATGCGGTGGCCCCTGTGACGATTCGTTGTGCCCAGCTGGCCATCATCCGTGCATCGCGCGGCAGCTCCAGGCCGAGCGTCGCCACTGCGCCATCCGCGATGATGCGCCAGGCGAATGTGGCCGGCATGGGCGCCGCATCCGGCTGGTCGAGCCAGCGCTCCGCCAGCATGGTGTCCAGCGTGGCCTGCAAGCCTGCGGACAGGAACGGGACGCGTCCACCCGTGAAGCGGCCGCCCAGCCGCCGCGCCAGCCACAGTGCGGCGAGCGCGTCGTCGATGCGCCAGACGGGAGCAGCCGGCGCGAGCACCGCTGTGTGTGCAGCCAGCGGCTCAAGTCCCACGGTGCAGCGCAGGCGGGCGCACAGGGTGTCCGCGAGCGCGCGCTCCAGGTGCGCCGCCAGGCCCACGCCGCCTTGCAGCGGCGCTGCCAGCCAGGCGTGCTCCTCCTCGGTGAGTTCGAGCAGTTTCATGATCCGCGCCGCCCGCTTTCGCGGCGGTGCCGCAGTTCGGCCAGTTCGTCGTGCTGGCGCTGCTCGATGCGGCGCTGTTGCACCGCGAGATGCGCCCGATGACGCTGTTCGAGCAGTTGCAGGGCCTTGAGCCGTTGCGCTGCCTGCATCCATTCTGCAAGGCGCGCCTGCCATGCGTGCCAGGCGGCGTCGATGGCGGCCTGCGCGGCGGCGCGTTCGTCCGCCTGGGCGCGTTGCAGGCGCTGCGCGGCCTGCAATTGCACTGCCGGCACGCCGCTGCGCAGGCGCCCGCCGAGCTGGACGATGTGCGCGTCACGCAGGCTGTTGAGCTGTACCAGGCGGCCGCGCGCGCGCAGCCAGACGCCGTGGCTGTGCTTGACCGCGCGCGACAGCGCTTCGGCGCGCTGTTCCGCGAGCGCCAGCACGCGCGCGAGGGCGAACGGCCTCACGCGAGCACCTCGTCGAGACCGGCCTGCGCGGCGTCGAAGGTGGCACGCTCGCGCATGCCCTGCATGAGGTAGCCCTGCATGCGCGGATACAGGCGCACGCCCTCGTCGAGCACGAGGTCGGCGCCGGGGACGTAGGCGCCGACCGCCATCAGGTCACGGCTGCGCATGTAGCGCGAGTACAGGTATTTGAAGCGTCGCGTGCGTTCCAGCGCCTCCTCCGCAAGCAGATCCGGCTGCGCCCGGCTGATCGAGGCCTCAATGTCGATCGCCGGGTAGTGGCCGGCGTCGGCGAGGTCGCGCGACAGCACGATATGCCCGTCGAGAATCGCGCGTGCGGCGTCGGCGATCGGGTCCTGCTGGTCGTCGCCTTCCATCAGCACGGTAAAGAAGGCGGTGATCGAACCGCCGCCCGGCTTGCCGTTGCCGGCGCGCTCGGCGAGCGCCGGCAGCTTGGCGAACACCGATGGCGGATAGCCCTTGGTCGCCGGGGGCTCGCCGATCGCCAGCGCCACCTCGCGCTGTGCCATGGCGTAGCGGGTGAGCGAGTCCATGATGAGCAGGACGTGCTTGCCGTGGTCGCGAAAATATTCGGCGATCGACATGGCGTAGGCGGCGCCGTTGAGGCGCATCAACGGCGGATGGTCGGCGGGCGACGCGACCACCACCGCACGCGCCATGCCCTCGGTACCGAGGATGCGATCGATGAATTCCTTGACTTCGCGGCCGCGCTCGCCGATCAGCCCGACCACCACGACGTCGGCCTCGGTATAGCGCGCCATCATGCCGAGCAGCACGCTCTTGCCCACACCGGAGCCGGCGAACAGGCCCAGCCGCTGGCCGCGTCCGACGGTGAGCAGGCCATTGATCGCGCGCACGCCGACGTCGAGCGTCTGGCGGATCGGCGCGCGCTCGAGCGGATTGACCGGACGGCTGTACAGCGGCACGCGACGCTCCAGCGGCACCGGTCCGAGGCCATCGAGCGGCCGTCCGGCACCGTCGAGCACGCGCCCGAGCAGACGCTCGCCCACCGGCACCTGGCGCACGCGGTCCTGCGCACGCCGGCGCGGCACGTAGCGCGCACCCAGGCGCGGCGGCTGCGCCGCCAGCGGGTCGTCGGGAACCACGCGTGCACCGGGCATGACGCCATAGATGTCGGTCGCCGGCATGATGAACAGCCGGTCGCCGGAAAAGCCGGCCACTTCGGCCTCGATGCTCTGCCCGCCGGGCACCTGCACATGGCACTGGCTGCCCACCGGCAGACGCAGGCCGACCGCCTCCATCACCAGACCGGACACGCGGGTCAAGCGCCCGCTCGACGCGATGGGCGTCGCCCATCCCACCGCACGACGGCAGTTGGCGAGGTATTCGCGCAGGCGCACGATGCGATCGCTCATGCGCGCAACCCCACGTCCAGACGGACGGTCGCAAGGAACATGACGGAGTTCACCAGGAATTCAGGCTGCATCATGACGTCCTCGCCGCCTCAGTCGAGCCAGTCACGGTTGGAGCCGAGCACCTGCACCACCTGGCGCCAGCGCGCCGGCAGGGTGGCGTCGATGTCGCCGTGCGGGGTCTCGATCAGGCAACCGCCGCGCACGATGCGCAGGTCCTCGACAACACGCAGGCGCGCCTTGTCGAGGACCTGCTCCAGATAAGGCCGCACCAGCGCGGCATCGTCCGGATTGAGCAGCAGGCGTGCCTCGCGCGTGCTTTCCACCATCTGTTTCAACGCCAGGTTGACGACCTCCAGGATGCGTTCGGGATGCGCGGCGAGTTCGCCCGCCACCACCTGGCGCGCGATGTCGAGTGCAAGTTCCAGCACCATGTCGGCGAGACGGAAATCGAGGTTTTCCAGGGCATCGCCGAAGCTCTCGACCAGTTGCTTCATGCGCGCGCAGGACTGCTCGCCCTCGGCGCGTCCCGCCGCCAGGCCTTCTGCATAGGCTTCGGCACGCACCTGTTCGCGCAGCCGCGCCAGTTCGATTTGCGGATCGGGCTCCGGCGACGCCGCGGGCGTCGCCAGCTCCACCACCTCCCAGCGTTCGAAGGCGGTGGTGTCGTCGTCACGGCTCATGCAGCACTCTCCTCCGCAAGGTGAATCGCCCCCTCGGCCAGCAGGTGGCGCAGATTTTCGCCGACGGCCTCCTGTGCGGCCTGGATTTCGCTGACCGGCACGGCGCCCAGGGTGTCGAGATCGTCACGCAGGCGCTGCGCCGCGGTCGGCGTCATCACCGCCGCCAGCGCCTCGAGTACGCGGCCGTCGCTGCCCTTCAGCGCGTGCAGCAGCGTGCGCGCACCAATGTTGCGCAGGAAAGTCCTCCGCCCTGCTTCGGAAAGGCGTACGAGATCGTCGAAGCCCAGGTTGCGCACGCGCAGGCGCGCGACCAGCGCGGCATCGCGCTGTCCCAACTGGTTTAATGCCGCGGCGCTGCTCCCCGCACTCATCTGCGCAAGGAGTGTCGCCGCCATCGTCTCGCCTGGCGCCGCAGCCACGCGATCGAGTCCCGTCAGCCAGCCGTCGAGCTCCGCCAAGGCGTCGGGCGTCGGGACACCGCCTTGCGCGAGAGCCTGCAAGGCGTCGGCCCGCTGCGTCGCCGGCAGCAACTCCAGCGTGGCAGCGGCGACGTCGCGTGGCAACTGCCCGACGATGACCGCGACGAGCGTTGTCGACAGCGGTTCGAGCAAGCCGGCGATCTCGGCGGGCGGACGCCAGGCGAGCCGTTCCAGCGCCGCCGAAGCCGGCATGCTGATGCGCTGCCACGCCTCGCGTGCACGCTCCGGCGGCAGCGCCTGCTTCAGCGCATCATCGAGAAAGCGCCGGGTATCGGCGGCAAACCCGGTCTGCTCGGCGGCCTCGGTCGCATAGTCGCGCAGGATCTCGCGCACCCGCTCACGCGGCAACACTTCAATCGTCCGCATGGCGCTGCCAAGCTCGCTGACTTCCTGCGGGCCCAGGTAGCGCAACACGGCGGCCGCCGCGTCCTCACCCAGCGCAAGGAGCAGCGCGGCGGCCTTTTCGATCCCCGCGCGGCTCATGCCCGCATCCACAGACGCACCACGTCAGCCGCGACGCGCGGGTCGGCAAGCACGTCGCCGCGCAGACCGGCCAGCGTGGCGTCGAGATCGTCTTCGGCCGGTGCCGGTGGCACCACCTCACGACGGCGCCACAGCAGGAATCCGCCCAGCGCCAGCGTGGCAAGACCCGCTGCCCAACCCAGGGCTGCCCGTGGCAACCCGCTTGCGGCGGGCCGCGGTTGCGCCGTACGCACCTGCGGAATCACCGCTGGTGCGGCCGCCTGTGGCGCCGGCGGCGTCACGTCCTGCGCAGGTGCCGAGGGCGTCGCCGGCAGCACGAACACGCCCAGGCTGTCGCCGCGCGAGCGCACCAGCCCGAGTGCCTGCCAGGTCATCTGCTCGGCACGCCGCACGTCCTCCGGCGCCGCATCGAGCCGCAGCACGACGATCGCGTTCACCCGCACCACGCGCCCCTCGGGCACGCGCGTGGTGCGCACGCTTTTTTCCAGCGGACGCGCCTCGCCTGCCACCACGACGTTGCGCACGCGTTCGACGGTCTGCACGGTTTCGCTGTCGTCGAGGGTGGCGGTGACCTGCACGCTGACCTGGTCACCGAGCCACGGCGTCAGCACCGCCAGCGCGCGCCGCGCGAGGTCCTGCTCGATCACCGTGCGCGCGGAGGGTGCGGGGGTCGACTCGACCGCGCCCAGCACCACACCGTGTGGATCGATCACCTGGACGTGCTCACGCTGGAGGCGCGGCACGCTTGCCGCCACCAGGGTCTGGATGCTGGTCACCTGCGCGGTGTCGAGCCGGGTGCCGGGGCGCAGCCGCACCAGCACCGCGGCGGTTACGGGGGGCGCGTCGCGCAGGAAGGGCGACACCTTCGGCAGCGCGAGGTGGACGCGGGCAAGCTCGACCGATTCGAGCGCCTGCACCGAGCGGGCGAGTTCCCGTTCCAGCGCGCGCTGCTGCCGCTGCTGGGCCTGGGCCGAGGTGAGTCCGAGCGCCGGTGCGTCGGCGGCGGTGTCGGTGGCGGCCTCGTCGCTGCGCGGCAGCCCGCGCGCGGCGAGGCGATAGCGCGCGGCGTGCAGGCGGTCGGCCGGAACCTCGATGCGGCCGTCGACCGGCGACAGGCGATACGGGATATCCAGTTGTTCCAGCGCCGCGATGATTTCGCCGCCGGCGCGATCCGACAGTTGCGCGTACAGCGTCTGGTAAGCCGGCGCGTTGAAACGCAGCCACGCCGCGGCCAGCGCCGCGAGCGGCAGGACGACCAGCAAGGCGAGCATAAACCGGCGCCACGGGCTGGCGTCGACAACGAGATCGCGCAGGGCGCTCAGCCAGGCCGGCACTGCCCGCACCTCGTCCGTGTCAGGCGGCCCGGGCGGGCCGCGTCAGGCTGGAGGGAGTGAATGTCCACGCCCTGATTATATAGTGCGTTACAACCAGTCCGGCGCCGCAACGGCACGCAACACGACGTCCACGCGACCATCGCGCTCGCGCCCCTGAAACCACCAGATCGCGCCTTTCTTCAGTGCGGTGTCGAGGTCCTTGCCGGCAAGCAGGCGCATCGCGGCCTGGCCCAGGGTCGGCTGATGCCCCACCACCAGGGCCGGGGCGGGTGCATCCGGCCAGCCGGCGGCGGCGAGCACGGCATCGGCCGTCGCGCCCGGCGCGAGCGCTGCCAGCGTCTCGTAATGGCGCCCCAGTGCCTGCGCGGTCTGCATGGTGCGCGTGGCGGGACTGACGAGCACGCGGATATCCGGCGGCAAACGCGGATTGAGCCAGTCGGCCACGCGCGAAGCCTGCTTGCGGCCACGCGCGGTAAGCTCGCGCTCGAGGTCGGGCACACCATCCTCGGCTTCGGCATGGCGCCACAGTATCAGGTCCATTTTCGGCTCCACTTTACCCATGATTTTCCTATTGTGCAGCCTTCGCCAGCGCAGGCGATCGCAGCGGCAGGCGCAGACTGAAGCAGGTGGGTGCGCCGGGCTCGCTCGACACGCTCGTGCTGCCGCCGTGCTTTTCCGCCACGGTGCGAACGAAGTAAAGACCGAGGCCGGTTCCGCCCGCCGCGCCGCTGCCGCGGCTGAAGCGCTGGAACAGGCGTGCCTGCACCTCGGGACTGATGCCCGGTCCACGATCGGTGACGGCAAGCGTCGCCCAGTCATCCGTGGTCTCCAGCGCCACTTCGACCGCGCTCTCCTGTGGTGCATGCTGCACGGCATTCAGCACCAGATTCAGCAGCGCACGATGCAGGAGGCCGAATTCACCCTGCATCCACACCGGTTCGTCCGGCAGGCGGCGTACCAGATGCACGCTGCGGGCACGCGCCACGGTCCACGCGTCGTCGACGGCCTGGTGGGCCAGTGCGACGAGATCGAGCTCCTCGAAGCGGGTGGCATCCAGCGCCTCGGCACGCGCCGCGCGCAGGAACTTTTCGGCCAGGGTCAGCGCACGGGCCAGCGGCTCGTGCAGGCGCGCGGCACCGGGTACGTCGTCCAGTCGCATCAGTGCGGCGGCGATCGGCGCACGGATGTCGTGCGAGAGAAACGCCAGGGTTTCGCGCCGCTCTTCCTGCAACTGGCGCAGGCGGTACGATGCGGCCTGAACCTGGCGAATGCGGGCCGCGAAGGGATCGCGCGGCAGCGCGTGCAACGGCAGGCCTTCTTCGCTGCCAAGCTGCTGGTGCAGACGCTTCAGCTCGTGGTCGAGGAAACGGCCGGCACTTTCCAGCCGTCGCCAGCTCCATACCGGGTAGGCCAGCAAAATCGCCAACAGCGCCCCGGCAGGCGGCACCCAGATCTGCACCAGCCCCGGCAGCAGCGCCGCGACAACCATCACCGCCGCGAACCACACGCTGGTGGCAACCAGTCCACCCAGCGGATGGGTACGCGGCAGCCAGGCGAGCGGCGCCAGCGCGAGCAGCGCCCCGATCGCCAGCACCCACGCCAGCGGCACCTCGCGCACGAGGCGGCCGCTGCGCATGGCGTCGAGCGCGTTGGCGTGGATTTCCACCCCTGGCATCGGCTGGCGCTGACCGGACACCGGTGTCGGCAGGAGGTCGCCCATGCCGGCCGCGGTGGCGCCGACCAGCACAATGCGATCGCGGAAGGTGCCGGGCGCGAAATCGCCCGTCAGCACCTGCACGTAGGACAGCGTACGCACGTGTCCCGGCGGACCGAGGAAGGCGAAGCGCCGCTGCGCCTGCCGTACCAGCGCGAATGGTGATTCCTCCGCGATCTTCGGCGGGGTGCGTGACAGGCTCGACGGCAGCAGGCCCGCCACGTCGAGTACCGCCTGCGCGAAGTGCGGCCACACCGGGGCACCCACGCCCTCCCACAGAAACAGGCTGCGGCCGATACCGTCGAGGTCGAGCTCGACATGCACGCGCCCGAGGCCGGCGGCCTGTTCCACGAGTTGGGGCAGCGGCAGGGTCTCCAGCACCTGGCCGTTGACGCGGTTGTTCTCCAGCAGCACCGGCAACACGACATTGCCGGCGCGAGCCACCGCCTCGGCAAGCAGCGCGTCGGCCGGCTGGTCCGCCGTGTCCGGCTCGGCAAACACCAGGTCGAGCCCGATGACGCGCGCGCCGTCGGCATGCAGGCGGTCGAGCAGCGTCGCGTGCAGCCGGCGCGACCACGGCCAGCGTCCAAGCTTGGACAGGCTGTCCTCGTCGATCCCGACGATGACGATGTCGGCCGGTGGCGGGCGCACCTGCAGGCGCAGGCCGAGATCGTAGAGAAGATTGTCGACGCGCCCGAGCACGCCGCTGCCGGTGGTCACGGCTGCCACCAGCAGCAGGATCAGCGCACTCGAGAAACGGTCGTTGCCAAACAGGTGCAGCAGGCGACGCACGGGGCAATCACAGCAGCAGCGGCAGCAGGAGAAGCAGCACGGGCCAGCGCGGCGGCGGCGGTGCCTCGATCAGGCGGCTCGCCCACGGACCGGCGGTGCCATCGGCTTCGACCAGGCGGGCGGCGAGATAGTGATCGGCCCGTTTGACGCCGGTCGCGCGCATCTGGCCGTCGGCGCTCGTTCCCTGCCAGACCGGCTGCCGGCGTTCGGCATCGGTGGACAGCACGAGTTCGTAATGCAGCCCGGGCGGTGGCGGCGGCAGGGCGAGCGTGAGCGTGCCATCGGCAAACTGCGGCGCGGCCTGTGCCAGGTCCGGCGCACCCGGCAGCGGATCGTAGACGAAGCGCTGCGGCGGTGCGAACGGCCCCGGGCCGTCGGCGTCGACGCTTGCCACGCGCCAGTGATACGTACCCGGCGCGAGGTCCGCCGCCGGCTGCTGGCGGCTGTCCGCAGTGCGTGTCGCCAGCAAGGGCTCGGCGAAACCCGCATCGCGCGCCAGTTCCACCCGATAGGCGTCGGCGCCCACCACGGGACTCCATTGCAGAACGGGACGCGGCGTGCGTACGCGCGCACCGGGGCCCACGACCAGCGGCGGGAAAGGCCGCGCATCGACCTCGAATGCGTGCACGGCATCCTGCCCTTGCAGACCCAGCGCATCGGCCGCACGCACGCGCAGGGTGTAATGACCGTCGGGTAGATCGCCGAAACCGAGTTGCGGCACGTCGCTCGTCTGTTCCAGGAGAATGCGCTCGAATGTCGCATCCGGCGCGATCTGCCCCTGCCAGGCCACGGCACCGGCCTGCGCCGGCAGCACGAAGCGCAGCGGCAGCGCATCGATGCGCCGCGGCAGCGCGGCCAGATCCGGCGCCGGCAGCAAGGCCACCGGCGACTGCGGCGGCTGTCCCGCCGCGGCCAGGCTGCCCTGCCCGGCGCCGACCCGCATCTCGCGCCCGGCGGCGACAAGACCGACCGCGCCTTCCAGGGTTTCCTCGCGGGTGACGTCGGTATCCGCCGCGACACGGAAACGGGTGCCCCGGACCGCCGCCACCGCCGAGGGGGTGATCACCTGCAGCCGGCTGCCCGTCGCACGAGCGGGATTGGCGCCCACCTCGACACGACCGTGTTGCAGGCGCAGGCGGCTGTCGACCATGCCGCCCCCCGCATACACGCTAAGCGTATCGAGCGCCAGGCGTGCGCCGGGCTGCAACACCAGCAGCGAGCCGTCGGCAAGCCGCAGGGTGACGCTGCTGTTCGCCCCCGCGGCGAGGGCCGCACCGGCACCGAGCGTCTCACCGGCCGCGACCGGGCGCTCGGCCGCGCCCGGCAGCGTCACGCGCGCATCGCCGGATACGGCGACGACCTGCGCCGGTGCCGGTTCGTGGCGCAGCCACGCGAGCGGAATGCGCAGGGTGCTGCCGGGCAGCAACCGGTAAGGATCGGCGATGCCGTTGAGACGCTGCACGCGCGGCCAGTCCTGCGCACGCGCAAGATAACGCGCCGACACGCCGATGAGGGTGTCGCCAGGCCGCAGGGTGTAGCGCCATTCCGGGGCGTCGTCGGTGGCAGGCGGCGCGGCGAATGCCGGCAGCGCGAACAGCAGCAGGGCAAGGAAACGCGCGCGCATGGCCTACTCGACGCGCTCCAGGCGGTAGCCCTGGCGATACACCGAGGTAAGCCGCCAGCCGTTTTCCGGCACCAGCTTCAGCTTGCTGCGCAGATGGCTGACATGCACGTCGACGGTACGCGTGTCGATGTCGGGGCTGGAACCCCATACCACCTGGATGAGGTGTCCACGCGGCAGCAGCATGCCGACCCGGCCGAAGAAGTACAGGGCGAGTTCGGTCTCCTTCTCGGTGAGCCTCACGGGCGCACCGTCCTGTTCGAAGCGACGCTTGTCGAAGTCGATGCGCAGGCCGCCGAAGTCCTGCACCGGCTCCGGCCGCAATTGCGCCGAGCAGCGTCGCGCCACCGCATGGATACGCGCGACCAGCACGCTGCGCGAGGGCGGCTTGACCATGTAATCGTCGGCACCCGCCTGGATGACCTGCACCACATCTTCCTCGGCGTCGCGCCCGGTGAGAAAGACCACCGGCGGCAGGGTGCCCTTGAGCTTCAGACTGGCCATGACGTCGGGACCGCTCATGTCGGGCAGCATCCAGTCGAACAGGCACAGGTCGTAGCGTTCTTCGGACAGCGCGCGCACGCACTCGCGCCCGGAGCGGAACCAGGTGACGTCGTGGCCGGCCTGTTCCAGCCATTCGATAATGGTGGCGGCGAAGGCGGCGTCATCTTCCAGGAAGGCGATTTTCATGGCAGGCGATGCATGCGGGGAGGGCCCGGAATTCATTGTTGGCAGTCCGATTCGCGATTGTGCTTGGAAAAAGCGGGGGAATCCCGCCCCCAATCTACCAGCAAGGGCGCAATTTGACGAAATTTTGCAGTTCCACCACCCTTGCATCGCCATCGGCCCCCGCGGCGACGGCAGCGAGCCAGCCACGCGCGAACATGAGCATCGGGGCCGGTCCTGCATCCCGCAGCAGCCCGGCTCCGACATGCGCGTCGTTGCAGCGTCCGAGGCTGTCCTGCAGGCGGCACAGCGCGGCCAGATACGGCGTCCCGCGACACGTCGGAAACAGCGCCCCGAAGAATTCAACGGCGTAGCGCTGGCGCTTGATCGCTATACGCAGCGCGTGTCGCTGCGCCGGTGTCAGCGTGGCGAACGTGCGGGCACCGGCGACGATGCCTTGTTGCCCGCGCCGCAGGGATCGCCGCGCCAGATCGACGAGCGGCGACGCCTGCACCGCGCGCCGGGACTCCGGCGCCTGGCGCCAGCCGTGCTGCTGCAGCCAGCGCTGCATGGCCAACAGCCAGACGCCGGGATGCGCCGCAGCGAGCGCCTCACGCATCGCCGCATGCACCGCTTGCCGCTGCGCCTCGAGTACCCGCATGCCCTCCGCAAAGGCCACAGGATCGGCCGCATACGGCGCGATCACCGGCAGCGTCTCCGCGCACAGCACGTCCCAATCACGCGCCGGACCCAGCGCGGCGGCCAGCGCGCGCAAGCCACCCAGCAAGGGCGCCGGCAGCACGCACGCCTTGCGGTACAGTCGCAGCGCCGCACGCAATCGCCTCAGCGCCACCCGCGCCTGATGCACGGACTCGGTATCTGCGCCCTCTCCCGCATGGGGCCAAAGATCGCTGAGCGGGAACAGCACACCGGGCAGGCTCGCCTGGAAATGCGCCAGACAGTTCTGTACCGTCGCGGCGAAACCTTCTTCCACGCTCGCGCGTGGATCGAGTTCGAGCGCCGCGGCGCGCGCCGCGACGGGGGCATCTCCGCGTGCCAGGCGCGCGCCGCGCTCGGCCTTGCTGGTGTCGAACGGCAGGCAGTCGAACGTGCCCGCCCAATCCAGCGCCAGCGCGAACAAGGCGTCCGCCTGGCCGCCCTTGAGTTCGAGTTCGACCTCGCACAGCGGCTCGCGGCGTCCCCCTGCACGCACCTCGCCTACGTCCAGTGCCACCTCGATCTGCGCGCCGCCGCGCCCCTTCACCCGCCAGGCCGTGCGATGAAAGCGCGTCTCGAACGCGGGCACCAGCGCCCCGCGCACAACCTCCGGCACATACGCCCGCGCCTCGGGCGGGAAGCGCGACCAGTCGAGTGCACCGCGTTTCACCGTCATCTCGAATTCGACCCGCCGCGACAGACCACCGGCACGCTCGCCCTCGGTTTTCAGCGTCTGCATCCAGCGGCGGCCCGAGCGCCGCAGCCGCAGCGCCACCCCGGCCGCACTCAAGGCGAAGTCCGGCGTGTCGAAATAGAGGGTGACGAGATCCTGCTCCCGCGGCACGCTACGCCGCCGCGCCATGCGCCGCACGAAGGCGTCGATCTGCGTCGGCGGCAATGTCAGCTTGAGTTCGATTTCGAGCGGAGCGTTCATGGGACGATGATGCGCCACAGGCGGCGGACATTGATGATCGAAACACGTAAAGGATAATGCAACGATGACACACCTCGACCCGGACACCCTCCTCAACCGCGAGCTCGGCATCCTCGAGTTCCAGCGCCGCGTGCTGGCGCAGGCGGAAGACCCCGGCGTACCACTGCTGGAACGCCTGAAATTCCTCTGCATCTTTTCCAGCAACCTGGACGAGTTCTTCGAGGTGCGGGTGGCCGGCCTCAAGGAGCAGATCCGCGCGAATGCGACCCAGCGCTCGGCCGACGGCCTGACCGCGCGCCAGCAATACCGCGCGGTGTCCGAAACCGCGCATGCGCTGGTGGCGCGCGAGTACGAGTTGTTCAACCAGCACATCATCCCCGCGCTGGCCACCGAGGGCATCCACTTCTTCCGCCGCACGCACTGGAACGAAGCACAGGCGGCGTGGATCCGCGACTATTTCTTCCGCGAGCTGATGCCCGTGTTGACGCCGATCGGCCTCGACCCCTCGCATCCCTTCCCACGCGTACTCAACAAGAGTCTGAACTTCGCGGTGGAACTGTCCGGGCGCGACGCCTTCGGGCGCAGTTCCGGCGCCGCCGTGGTGCAGGCGCCGCGCGCGCTGCCGCGGGTGATCCATCTCCCCGAAGCGGTCGCCGGCTGCGCGCACGGCTTCGTGTTCCTGTCCTCGGTCCTGCACGCGCACGTCGGCGAGCTGTTCGCCGGCATGACGGTCGAAGGCTGCTACCAGTTTCGCGTCACCCGCAACTCCGATCTCTTCGTCGACGACGAGGAAACCAAGAACCTACGCCAGGCCTTGCAGGGCGAACTGCCGCAGCGCAATTTCGGCGCGGCGGTGCGGCTGGAAGTCGCCGACAACTGCTCGCCGGCCATGGCCGCCTTCCTGCTGGAACAGTTCGAACTCGGTGCCGACGATCTGTACCAAGCCAACGGCCCGGTCAACCTCGTGCGGCTGATGCAGGTGCCCGACTGGGTCGACCGGCCCGATCTCAAGTTCCCGCCCTTCGTGCCCGCCCTGCCCGCACGGCTCGCCAAGGACGCCGACATCTTTGCGCAGATCCGCAAGGGCGACATGCTGCTGCACCATCCCTTCGAGTCCTTCCAGCCGGTCATCGATTTCATCGAACAGGCGGCGATCGACCCGCAGGTCGTCGCCATCCGCCAGACCGTGTACCGCACCGGCACCGACTCGCAACTGATGCAGGCGCTGATCCGTGCCGCGCAGGCGGGCAAGGAAGTCATCGTGGTGGTCGAACTGCTGGCACGCTTCGACGAGGAAGCCAACATCAACTGGGCGGCACGACTGGAGGCGGTGGGCGCGCACGTCGTGTATGGCGTGGTCGGCCACAAGACGCACGCCAAGCTGGCGCTCGTGGTGCGCCGCGAGGAAGGCGGGCTGCGCCGCTACGCGCACCTGGGCACCGGCAACTACCATGCGCGCACCGCGCGCCTGTATACCGATTTCGGCCTGCTCACCTGCGACGAGGCGATGACCGCCGATGTCGCCAGCCTGTTCACCCAGATCACCGGCCTGGGCAAGGCCGGCAAACTGAAGCGCCTGTGGCAGTCGCCCTTCACACTGCACAGCGAGGTCATCGCCGCGATCGAGCGCGAGGCGGCCTTCGCCGCCGCCGGCAAACCCGCCGCCCTCATCGCCAAGATGAACGCCCTGCTCGAACCGCGTGTCATCGCCGCGCTCTACGCTGCCAGCCAGGCCGGGGTGAAGATCGACCTCATCGTGCGCGGCGTGTGTGCACTCAAGCCCGGCATCAAGGGGTTGTCGGAGAACATCCGGGTGCGCTCCATCGTCGGCCGCTTCCTCGAACACACACGCATCTTTTATTTCAGGAATGGCGGCGACGAACGTGTATACCTGTCGTCCGCCGACTGGATGGACCGCAATTTCTTCCGCCGCATCGAAACCGCCTTTCCCGTGCTCAACCCCAAACTGAAAAAACGCGTCATCGGCGAGGGACTGAAACCCTACCTGCGCGACAACATGCAGGCCTGGGAGATGCAGCCCGACGGCAGCTATCGCCATCGCCGCAAGCGCGGCGCCAAGGCCTGTTGCGCGCAGACCGAGTTGCTGGCGCTGCTGGCGAAGGGGAAATAGGCGGCGTGCGTTGCGCACGCCCCCTTGAAACCCCGGAGCTTCACCCTCATTTGCCGTGAACCTTGTATGTGAGTCAACGGGAGATCACGGCATGTCCGCCACCAAAGAAACCCTGGGCTTCCAGGCCGAAGTCAAGCAGTTGCTGCAATTGATGATCCATTCCTTGTATTCCAACAAGGACATCTTTCTGCGCGAGCTGATTTCCAACGCCTCGGATGCCGCCGACAAACTGCGCTTCGAAGCGCTCACCGATCCGGCGCTGTTCGAGAACGACCCGGAACTCAGAATCCGCGTGGCCTTCGACCGTGAGGCGCGCACCCTCACCCTCTCCGACAACGGCATCGGCATGAGCCGGCAGGAGGTCATCGACCACATCGGCACCATCGCCAAGTCCGGCACGCGCGAGTTCTTCGGCCAGCTCTCCGGCGACCAGCAGAAGGACGCCGCGCTGATCGGCCAGTTCGGCGTCGGGTTCTATTCGGCGTTCATCGTCGCCGATCGCGTCACGCTCACCACCCGCCGCGCCGGAATGACCGCCGAGCACGGCGTGCGCTGGGAATCGACGGGAGCCGGCGACTACACCCTGGAAACCGTGGACAAGCCCGCGCGCGGCACCGAGATCGTGCTGCACCTGCGCGAGGGCGAGGACGAGTTCCTGTCGGATTACAAGATCAAATCGGTGATCCGCACCTATTCCGACCATATCACCCTGCCCATCGTGATGAAAAAGACGGAATGGAAGGACGGCGTCGAAACACCCACCGACGAGGACGAGACCGTCAACAAGGCCTCCGCGCTGTGGGCGCGCGCGAAGAAGGACATCAGCGACGACGAATACAAGGAGTTCTACAAGCACGTCGCGCACGACTACGAGCCGCCTCTGGCCTGGTCGCACAACCGCGTCGAGGGCAAGCAGGATTACATCTCGCTACTCTATGTGCCCGCGCACGCGCCCTTCGACCTGTGGGACCGCGAGCGCCGGCACGGCATCAAGCTCTACGTGCGGCGTGTGTTCATCATGGACGACGCCGAGCAGTTGATGCCGGGCTACCTGCGCTTCATCCGCGGCGTGATCGATTCGGCCGACCTGCCCTTGAACGTCTCGCGCGAAATCCTGCAATCGAGCCGCGACATCGATGCCATCAAGGCCGGTTCGGTGAAGAAAGTGCTCGGTATGCTCGAAGACATGGCCGCGAACCAGCCCGAACAGTACACGGTATTCTGGACGGAGTTCGGCCGGGTGATGAAGGAAGGTCCGGGCGAGGACTTCGCCAACCGGGAAAAGATCGCCGGCCTGCTGCGCTTCGCCTCCACCCATACCGACACCGACGCGCAGATCGTGTCACTGAAGGACTATGTCGGCCGCATGAAGGACGGCCAGTCCGCGATCTACACCATCACCGCCGACAGTTTCGCCGCCGCGCGGAACAGCCCGCACCTGGAGATCTTCCGCAAGAAGGGCATCGAGGTTCTGCTGCTGTCCGACCGCGTCGACGAATGGCTGCTGAGCAACCTCACCGAATTCGACGGCAAGCCCCTGAAGTCGGTGGCCAAGGGCGGCCTCGATCTGGGCGAGCTGGAAGACGAAGCCGAAAAAACCGCACAGAAGGAAGCCGAAGCGTCGCTGCAGCCGCTGGTCGAACGCATCAGGACGACGCTCGGCGAGCGCGTGAAGGATGTCCGCGTCACGCATCGTCTCACCGACTCACCCGCCTGCCTCGTCACCGGCGAGGGCGACATGAGCGCGAACCTGGAGCGCCTGCTGAAGGCCGCCGGCCAGGCCGCGCCCACGGTGAAGCCGACGCTGGAAATCAACCCGACCCACGCGCTCGTCACGCGCCTGAACAGCGAATCCAATGAAGATCACTTCGCGGACTGGGCCAACCTGCTGTTCGAACAGGCCATGCTCGCCGAAGGCGGCCAGCTCGACGATCCGGCGAGCTTCGTGCGGCGCCTGAACGGCTTGTTGGCGATGTTGCCGAGCACCTGATCCAGTCGCCGCTGTCACGGCAACATTCTCCGCCCCTACCCAATGTTCAATCCCAGCCGCGACCAGGTCCGCCAGTTCTTCTTCGACGTGTGGGCGAAATACCGCGCCGGCCAGCCGTTGACGGGAGCGGAGCAGCCCGCCCTGGAAGCGGTGCTCGCCCACCCCGAATACCATGCCATCCTTGAGCACCCCGAGCGCTTCCGCGACCGTGAATACCGCCCCGAGGACGGCGAAACCAATCCCTTCCTGCATCTGGCCATGCATCTGGCGTTGAGTGAGCAGCTCGCCATCGACCAGCCACCCGGTATCCGCACGCATTACCAGCGTCTGCTGACCCGCCACGGCGATGCCATGGCGGCACAGCATGCCGCGCTCGAATGCCTTGCCGAGGCGATCTGGCAGGTGCAGCGCCACGCTGCGCCCTTCGATGCAGCCGCGTACCTGGCCTGTCTCGACCAACACGCGGACTGAACCCGGCGCCCGCCGGGCCGCCACACGCAATTCAGTTTTTCCATCTTCTGCCGATAACTCTGTAGCAACCCGGTGCTGCGGCGACCGGCTCTCTTTCAGCGACCATGAAACAGGCAGAACAGCTCAAACTCAGCGGCCAGCTCCCCTCGCCACGCGGCGTCGCGCTCGCCATCCTCGAACTGTCGCGGCGCGAGAACGCCACGCTGGGAGAAATCGCGCGGGTGGTGCAGACCGACCCGGCGCTTTCCGGCCGCCTGATCAAACTCGCCAACGCCGCGACCAGCATCGCGCGCCCCGTGGTCTCGGTGCAGGAAGCCGTGGCGCGCCAGGGCATGCTGACCGTGCGACAGCTCGCCCTTGGTTTTTCGCTGCTCGACCAGTACCGCAACGGTGCCTGCAAGGGCTTCGACTACCAGAGATATTGGTCGCATTCCCTGTTGATGGCTTTGACCATGCAGGCACTCGGCCAACGTGTGCACGTCGCCGCGGCGGATGAGCTGTTCGTCTGCGGCTTGCTGGCACAGGTCGGCCGGCTGGCGCTGGCGACCGCCTATCCGGAGCCGTATGACGCGGTGCTCGCCGCACACCGCGCCGACCCCGGCCAGCCGCTCGCCGCGCATGAACGCGCGCGGCTGGAGACCGATCACTGTGAGCTGGGTCATGTCATGCTCACCGACTGGGGGCTGCCGCGCGTATTTGCCGACCCCCTCGCCCATTACGAGGAAGCGGATCACCCGGGCTATCCACAGGATTCACGCACCCACAGCCTTTTCGTCATGCTGCGCCTAGCCCACAACCTGGCCGACCTCGGACTCGCCGAGCCCGACGAGCGTGCCCGGCGCGTGGGAGAATGGATGGCGCAGGCTGCCGATCTCGATTTTTCCGACGCGACAGCCGGTCCCTTCATCGACGAAGTGGTCGCCGCCTGGCGCGAATGGGGCAAGCTGCTGCATGTCCCGGTGACGGCACTGCCGAGCTTTGCCGAGATGCAGCCGTCCCCGCCGGCCGCAGCGCCCCCCGCGCGGGCGCCGCTGCGCATCATCGTCGCCGATGGCAATGCCTTCACCCGCCGCAAGACCGTGGCCATGCTGGTGGAGGACAGCAGCCATGTCGTCTATCCGGCCGATAACGGTGACACCGCGCTGGCGCTGGCGCTGGAGGTGTGCCCCCACGTCATCGTCTCCACCTTCGAGCTGCCCGGCCTGGACGGCATCGAGCTGTGCCTGGCCTTGCGCGCCACCGACGAAGGCCGGCGCATCCACATCATCCTGATGGATGAGGGCCAGAGCGAAGAGCAGTTGACGCGCGCCTACGAGGCGGGAGCCGATGGTTACGCGCCACTCGCCATCAGCCCCAAGGGCCTGCACACCCGTCTGCGCGCCGCGCAGCGGCTGGTGCAGCTGCAGGATGGCGGGGAGAAGGACCGCGCGCAGTTGCGCCAAATTGCCGCCGAACTTGCGGTCGCCAACCGGCGGCTGGCGAATGCCGCGCTCACCGACCTGCTGACCGGACTGCCCAATCGCCGCGCCGCGATGGACCTGCTGCAGCAGATCTGGAGCGCCGCCAACCGCTCCGGCCGCCCCTTTGCGGTTCTGGTGCTCGACGTCGACCACTTCAAGAACATCAACGACAGCTATGGCCATGCCGCCGGCGACCTGGTGCTGCGCGAGGTCAGCACCATGCTGCGTAACGCGGCACGCCGCGAGGACAGCGTGTGCCGCATCGGCGGCGAGGAATTCCTGGTGATCTGCCCGAACACCGAGCTCCAGCTGGCACGCGTGGTCGCCGAACGTCTGCGTGACGCGCTCGCTTCGCGTCCGATCGCCATCGGCAAGACCCTGCGCACCATCACCATCAGCATCGGAATCGCCGAGCGCGAAGCCGACATGCCGGAGCCCGATGCACTGATCGGCACCGCCGACCGCGCCCTCTACCAGGCCAAGTCCGCGGGCCGCAACCGCATCTGCATCGGCCAGTATACGTGCCAGGTCGCGCCCGCGCAGGACACCACGACGCTGTCCTGAGTCCACCGCGCTGCACCGTCTGCGCGACGTCTACACGGAACGAACCGACAGGCGGGTAATCCATGCCTCGGCCGGCTGCGGCCGCTGGAAGTGGTATCCCTGGAAGCGCTCGCAGCCCTGGCCACGCAGGAAGGCCAGTTGGGCCTCGTTTTCCACGCCTTCGGCCACGACTTCGAAGTGCAGGTGACGCGCCATCGACAGGATGGTTTCGACGAGCGCCACGTCGTTGATGTCGTGCGGCACGTCCTGCACGAAGCTCTTGTCGATCTTGAGTTCCGATAGCGGCAGGCGCTTGAGGTACGCGAGCGAGGAATAGCCGGTGCCGAAATCGTCGATGGCGAAGCGCAGCCCCAGGGCGGCGAGTTCGGTCATGCGCGCCACCGATACCGGCGCATGCTCGATCAGCAGGTTCTCGGTGATTTCCAGCGTCAGGTAGGTGGGATCGGCACCGGTCGCGGCCAGTATCTCGCGGACCCGCTGCACGAAATCGTCCTGGCGGAACTGGCGCGGGCTGACGTTGACCGCAATGCGCAGGCCGCGGCCCTCGCGGTCGAGGCGGGCGATCAGCGCGCACGCCTCGCGCAGCACCCATTCGCCGATCGGGACGATGAGGCCGCTTTCCTCCGCCAGCGGAATGAAGCTGGCGGGCATGATCAGTCCGCGCTCGGGATGACGCCAGCGCACCAGCGCCTCGGCACCCACCACACGCCCCTCGGTGTCGACCTGCGACTGCATGTGCAGTTCGAAGCTGCGGGTGCGCACCGCCTCACGCAGCGCCTGATCGAGTGCGTAGCGCTCCGACACCGCCTCCTGCATGGCTGGCTCGAAATACACCAGCGCGTTGCGGCCGCGTTCCTTGGCGCGATACATGGCGGTATCGGCCTCGCGCATCAGGTCGTCGACGCCCTCACCGACCCTTGGAAACAGGGTGATGCCAATACTGGCCCCCGTCACGAACTCCTGGTCGCCGACCACGACCGGGGTTCCCATGGCGCTGCGCAGTTTCTCCGCGACCGCCAATACCATGGCGCCTGCATCGTCCAGGTCGCCCGCCAGTTCGGGCAAGAGCACCACGAACTCGTCACCCCCCAGACGCGCCACCGTGTCCTCCTGACGCAAATGGAATTGCAGGCGGCGCGCAATCTCGCGCAGCACCGCGTCGCCCATGGCGTGGCCGTGCACGTCGTTGATCTGCTTGAAATGATCCAGATCGACGAACAGCACCGCACCGCAGCGGCGATTGCGGCGCGAAGCGGCAAGCGTCTGCTCCAGCCGGTCGAGGAACAACGTGCGATTGGGCAGACCGGTCAATGCGTCATGATAGGCCAGGCGCTCGATTTCGGCTTCCGCGCGCTTGGCGTCGGTCACGTCCATACAATGCCCGATGAAGCCAAGGAAGCGGCCGCGCGCATCGTAGCGCGGCCCCCCCTGGTCGATGATCCAGCGGTAATCGCCGCTGGCGTGGCGCAGCCGGTATTCCATCGAGAACGGCTCGCGCCGCGCGAAGGCGCCGCGGTAAATTTCCAGGCAGCGCTCGAAATCCTCGGGATGCACACCCTCCACCCAGCCATTGCCCAGCTCCTGTTGCAGGGTGCGCCCGGTGAAGCGCAGCCAGGGCTCGTTGAAATAATCGCAACCCATGTCGACGCCCGACGTCCAGATCAGCGCCTGGCCGCCATTGGCGAGCGTGCGGAAATGCAGCTCGCTGTTCGCCAGATCCTCGCGCAACCGGTGTTCCACGGAGACGTCGCGGAATACCAGCACCGCACCCCGCACTTCCCCGCGGGTATTGAAAATCGGTGCAGCACTGTCGGCGATATGGCGCAGCGTGCCATCGCGCGCGTGCAACACGATGTCGCCGGAGAGCTTTGTCACCTGCCTGTCGCCGAGCGCCCGCCCGAGTACGGCCTCGATCGACTCGCCCGCCGACGCCTCGATGGTGAGCACCTCGGAGGCTTTTCGTCCTAGCGCCTCCGAACGCTCCCATCCGGTCAGTTTTTCAGCGACCGGGTTCATCAGCACCACACGGCCATCGATATCGGTGGCGAGGATCGCGTCACCGATCGAGTTAAGGGTAATCGCCAGGCGCTCCTCGCTGGTCGCCAGTTCCGCCTGGGCCTTCTGGACGGCGCGTACCATGGCGTTGAAATTCTCGGCCAGTTCGGCGATCTCACCGACCCCGGTTTCCGGCACCGAGACATCCAGCCGGCCCGCCCGCATGGCTGCGGCAGCGCCCGCCAAACGGCCCAGGGGGGCAGCGACATGGCGCTGCATCAGCCAGGCGAGCAGCAGCAGCAATAGCATCGTACCGGCGATATCCGGTGCACGGGCCTTGAACACGAACAGGCGCATCAACTGCCGCTCGCGCACAAGATCGAAACTTATGTACACCACACCCGTATGCTGGCTGCGCACGCGCTGTGGATCGTCGGCGAGACTGAATGGCTGCATCGCCGCGATACGTGTCCGGTCCGGCGTGAGGTCGTACACGATCGGCAGGCGTCCTGCCTTGGCCGTCGTGAAGCGTTTCAGATCGAACTCCGGCATCACCTCCGCCACGGGTCGCCCACGCCACGCATAATGATTGGCGGCGAGCACGCGGCCGGTCTCGTCGAGCAACATCACCACTTCGGTACGTGGGTCGGTGGCCTCCTGCGCAAGATCCGTCTCGACCAGGCCGCGGCTCGAATCCCACCCTTCGCTCGCCATGCGCGCAATGTGGGTGCTGTGCACGCGCAGGTCGCGACGCGCCTGCTGGTCGAGTTGCGCCATCCTCTTGTCGAGCGCGTTGAGCACCGACCCGCCCACCACCAGCAGGAGCAACAGGGCCATGCCCAGGGGCAGCACGACACGCAGGCGCAGGTGGCGCATCAGGTCTCTCCCGGCAGGAAACGCGGCTCGGCAAGGTCGCGCAGGTCGGGGGCACGCTGCAGCAGGCCGAGTGGCCGCATGGTTTGCGCAAGCTCCGCCGCCGCGCCCCCCAAACGAGGGCTCACGCCACCCAGCCAATCGCGGTTGGCCGCGCGATCGAGCATGCGGATCCCCTGCAGCGCCATGCGCGCGTCGGCATGGCTCAAGTGCAGCCGCGGCGCCATGCGACGCAGTGCGTCGTCCGGCAGCGATTGCAGGTGTTCCTGTGCCTTGAAATGGCCCGCGACCAGCTCGCGAAAGTTGTCCGGCGCCTCCTCCAGCGCATCCGCCCGGGCCGCCAGGACATCGACGAGCAGGCCCGGTATGGCGCGGCTATCGAACAGGCGCCGCGCGCCTTCGCTTTCGAGCTGCGTCGCGAAAGGCTCCCAGCTCACCACGGCGTCCACCTGCTTCCCGCGATAGGCCTCGACCTGCCGGCCGCTGGTGAGCCGGACTTTCTCCACCTCGTGCGGTGCAAGGCCGGCATGCTCCAGCAGCTTTGCGAGTACCAGCGCGCTGGCGGCCGTCTCCTCGACGCCGATGCGCCGTCCCTTGAGCTCGTCCAGGCGGCGAATATCGGGGTGTGCCATGACGACATCCGCCCCGGCGGAATAATCGAATACAAGGATGGCGCGCAGGTCGACACCCCCTTCGCGCGCGAGCAGGCATTCGTCCAGGGTCAGTGCGGCCGCCTCGATGTCTCCAGTGGCCAGCAGCATCAGGCTGCTGGTGTTGGAGGGCATTTCGACGAGACGCAGCCGGCGCGGATCGTAAAAGCCGAGTTCACGCGCGAGGAACAGCGGCTCATAGCCGATCCAGACGATACTGCCCACCCGCGTCAGCGGCGGCACCGCGCACCCGCCAAGCGGCATAAGGGGCGCAAGCGCAGCCATGGCGAGCAAACGACGACGGCTCCTGTCCATCTCTGTCCCCACCCTTGCGGGCTTATTGTTTAAGGCCACCAGGCGGAAACCACCGCGCGGGCCGGTCTCCAATGCCGGGGGCAAAACCGCTTCGCAACGCAACCCATCGCAAGCGATGCCGCCAAATATTCGCGCAGCACGCTTTAAACCTTAGTATATCCACTGCTGCCGGCAGTCAAGCGCCGCCGGCAGCATGTTCAACCGCGCCGATGTTTCGAACGATCGATCCTGCATGACATCCTGATCCGCACATGGACTACCTGACAGGCTGGCTTCCGGCCGAACTTTCCGCGCTGCCGCGGTACATCGCGGCACTCGCCATTGGCCTGCTGATGGGGCTGGAACGCGAGCGCAACCCGGCGGCGAAGGCCGGTCTGCGCACCTTTGCCCTCACCGCGCTGCTGGGTGTGCTCGCGGCGCATCTGGCGACCGAGCTCGAAGTGCCCTGGCTGATCGTCGCGGGACTGGTGCTGGTCGGCGCGATGATGATCGCGGCCTACCTGCGCTCACCGGCGCAACCGGATGGCGACCCCGGCACCACCACCGTGGCGGCATTGATGCTGTGCTACGGGCTGGGTGTGCTGGTGTGGCACGCGCAAATCCAGCTTGCCGTCATGCTCGGCATCGGCGCGACCATGCTGCTGTACTTCAAGCCCGAACTGCGCGGCATCAGCCAGCACATGAGCCGCCGCGACCTGCTCTCTGTGCTGCAGTTCGCGGTGCTCTCGCTCATCATCCTGCCGCTGCTGCCGAACCGCGACTACGGGCCTTACGGCGCGCTCAATCCCTACCAGATCTGGTGGATGGTGGTGCTGATTTCCGGTGTCGGTCTCGCCGGCTACGCCGCGTTGCGCATCATCGGCCAGCGGCGGGGCTCGGTGGTGCTGGGCGTGCTTGGCGGCCTGGTGTCTTCCACCGCCACCACGCTGGCCTTCAGCCGCCATGCCCGCGCCAGCGCGGCGATGCTGCCGGTAGCGGTCGTCGTCATCGTACTGGCCAATCTCATGGTGCTGGTGCGTCTCGGCGTGCTGGCCGCGGTGCTCGCCCCATCCGTGCTGCCGGCCTTGCTGCCGGTTCTCGCGGGGGGGCTCGCGACCGGCGTCGTCGGTGCGGTCTACGGCGTCATCCGTCTGCATCCGCAGCGCGAGCTGCCCACGCTGGAAATGGGCAACCCCACGGAACTGCGCACGGCACTCGGCTTCGGCCTGATCTATGCCACGGTGCTGCTGGCCGCCGCCTGGCTCGCCGACTGGCTGGGCAACCACGGCCTGTATGCGGTGGCCGTGGTGTCCGGTCTCGCCGATGTCGCCGCCATCACCCTCTCCAGCCTGCGCCTGTACAACCTCGACAGGATGCCGGTCGAAGTGCTGGTCAACGTCATCACCCTCGCCGTACTCGCCAACCTGGTCTTCAAGTCGGTGCTCGCGCTCGTCATCGGCGGCTGGTCGATGGCGCGCCATGCGATCGCCGGCATGGGCGCCATGGGTCTCGGGATGATTGCCGCATGGGTTATAATGCGTGGTTTTTCCGCCTAGCAGCCGAGCACCGCCATGGAAGCCGAAAGCCTCAACCAGATCGAATCGAGACTCGCCGACCTCGGCGAGCGCGCGGGCCAGCTCAGGGGGTTTCTTTGACTACGCTGGCAAGAAGGACCGCCTCGAAGAAGTGACCCGCCTCGCCGAGGCGCCCGACTTCTGGAACGACCCCGAAAAAGCCCAGGCCCTTGGCCGCGAGCGCAAGGCGCTCGAAGACGTCGTGCTGGTACTCGACCACGTCGCCGCGGGACTCAAGGATGCCGGTGAGTTGTTCGAGATGGCGCGCGCCGAGAACGACGATGACACACTCAGCGCCGTGCGCGACGACCTCGAAACCCTGGAACGCGATGTCGCCCAACTGGAATTCCGCCGCATGTTCAACAATCCGGCCGATCCGGCGAACTGCTTCGTCGATATCCAGGCCGGCGCGGGCGGCACCGAGGCCTGCGACTGGGCGTCGATGCTGCTGCGGCAGTACCTGAAATATGCCGAGCGCAAGGGCTTCAAGGCCGAACTGCTGGAGGAATCCGAAGGTGACGTCGCCGGCATCAAGTCCGCCAGCATCAAGATCGAGGGCGACTACGCCTACGGCTATCTGCGCACCGAGACCGGTGTGCACCGCCTGGTGCGCAAGTCGCCCTTCGCCTCTTCGGGCGGCCGCCACACCAGCTTCGCCAGCGTGTTCGTCTACCCGGAAGTCGACGACTCCATCGAAGTCGAGATCAACCCCGCCGACCTCCGGATCGACACCTATCGCGCGTCCGGCGCCGGCGGCCAGCACATCAACAAGACTGACTCGGCGGTACGCATCACCCACCTGCCGACCAACATCGTCGTGCAGTGCCAGAACGACCGCTCGCAGCACAAGAACAAGGCCGAAGCGATGTCGATGCTGAAATCTCGCCTGTACGAGGCGGAGCTGCGCCGTCGCCAGGCCGAGCAGGACAAGCTCGAAGCCGGCAAATCCGACGTGGGCTGGGGTCACCAGATCCGCAGCTACGTGCTCGACAACTCACGCATCAAGGATCTGCGCACCAACGTCGAAGTTTCCGCCACGCAGAAGGTTCTGGATGGCGATCTGGACGTGTTCATCGAGGCGAGTTTGAAACAGGGCGTGTGATGAACGTGGTGATGAAGAACCTGGCCGATGCCGGCCGAACCTGTCATTCGTAGGGTGGAAATACAAGATCGGGAATATGCGCTGTCGCGCCGACCCGGCAGCTTGCGGGGCCACCGCACAATGCTCATGCTGTCCGGCCCGGCTCAGATCGCGCCCTGAGACTGGCGATCCGTCCCGCAACTACACGTGCGGCGTCACCGGCGGCAGGATCGACGCGGCTGCGGCCTCCACGGCGACGATGTCGAACTGCATCGTCTCGAGGTTCGCCATGACGTAGGTGGGCGGGTTGCCGACGCCGCCGACGGTGCCGGGATTGATCAGCCAGGTGTGGCCGCCCTTGACAGTGGACACCTGCACGACGCTGGCCTTGTGGTCATGGCCGCAGCAGACGACGTCGTAGTCGCCGGTGCAGGCGAGTGCACGCGCGTAGTGCGGGTAGTGAACCAGGAACAGGTTGCGGTCGGCCAGGGTGATTGCGGCGTCCTGGCCGTGGTAGCGGATGACGCTACTGGACTCGGCGGCGAGCCGGCTCATGTTGTAGAGATCGCCGGTGTTGTTGCCGTGGATGACGTGGACCGGCAGTTCGAATTTCTGCAGGACGCGCAGCGTCGTCGGCGCGACAACGTCGCCGCAATGCAGCACCGCCTGGGCCCCCTGCCCGCGTGCGTGTGAGACCGCCGTCTCCAACAGGCGGCGGTTGTCGTGGGAATCGGAGACGATGCAGATTTTCATGCGGGAAGCGGGAAGCACTGGGAGCCGAGCCTCATCAGGCCCTCAGTGCAGGCAGCCATACAAGGGGAAGCCGCGCATTATACCTGCGTGCGGGCGCGGCGCCCTTGCCGTGAGCGTGGAACTGCGCGGGGTCACGCCATCGGGCCGAGGGCGTCCCGCCGCGGGGCATGGCGATTTCCTGTGGATGCGCCGGCCTGCCGTTTCCGCGATAATTCGACTTTTTCATGCTGTTCGCCCCCGCCCCCCCCCCCTTCGGCCACCGCCAGTCCGGCCTCGCCGGTGCCGCCGACGCGCTCTACCTCGCCGAGCTGGCGCACCAGGCCGCGCCGCTGGTGGTGGTGTGCGCGAGTGCCTGGGATGCGAACCGGCTCGCCGAGGAACTGCGCTGGTTCGATCCGGACCTGCGGGTGTGCGCGTTTCCCGACTGGGAAACGCTGCCCTACGATGCTTTTTCGCCGCACCCGGACCTGGTCTCGGAGCGGCTGGCGACGCTGTATCAGATTTCGCGCGGCGAATTCGACATCGCGGTGGTCGCACTGGCCACCTCGCTGTATCGCCTCGCGCCGCCGGGCTTTCTCGCCGCGCATACCTTCTTTCTCAAGCAGAAAACCAGTCTCGACGAAGCGGGCTTTCGCGCGCAGATGGCGCTGGGCGGCTACACGCACGTGAACCAGGTCTACGCGCCGGGGGAATTCTCGGTGCGCGGCGGCTTGATCGACCTTTTCCCGATGGGCAGCGCGGTGCCCTACCGCATCGATCTGTTCGACAACGAGATCGAGACGATCCGCGCGTTCGACGTCGACACCCAGCGCAGCATCTACCCGGTGAGCGACGTGCGCCTGCTGCCGGCGCGCGAATTTCCGCTCGACGAGGCGGGAATCACCCGCTTCCGCCAGAACTTCCGTGAGCACTTCGAGGGCGATCCGTCGAAATCCAAGCTCTACAAGGACGTGAGCAACGGTCTCGCGCCGGCCGGAATCGAGTACTACCTGCCGCTGTTCTTCGACACCACGGCGACCTTGTTCGACTATCTGTCAAAAAGTACGCGCCTGGTGTTCCACGGTGCACTCGACGCGGCGGGGCAGGCATTCTGGAGCGACGCGCAGGGCCGCTACCGCCTCCTGTCCGGCGACCGGGACCGGCCCCTGCTGCCGCCGACCGAGCTGTTCCTGCCCACCGACGCGTTCTTCACGCTGGCGAAGACTTACGAGCGCCTGGACCTCACGCAAAGCGGTCAAGGTCTCGCACAGCCGCTGCCTCCCATTGCGGTGGACCGCCGCGAGGCGCACCCGGTAGCGAAACTCAAGGCTTTCGTCGACGGTTTCGCGGGCAAGGTACTGATCGTCGCGCCCTCGGCAGGCCGGCGCGAGACGCTACACGAATACCTTGCCGAGCACGGCCTCGATGCCACGCTTGTCGATACCTGGCGCGACGCACTGACGCACAACGATCGCATCCTGCTCACGCACGGCCCGCTCGCCGAAGGCTTCATGACGGCGGACGGCGCATTCGCGATCGTCACCGAGACCGAGCTCTACGCGATTCCGCCGAAGACGCGACGTGCTCGCGAGGCACGCACGACACAGATCGACAACCTGCTGCGCGATCTGTCCGAACTGAAGCCGGGCGATGCCGTGGTGCACGCGCAATACGGTGTCGGGCAATACCTGGGCCTGACCAACATGGACCTGGGTGATGGCGCCACCGAGTTCCTGCAGCTCGAATACGCTCGGGGCGACAAGCTCTACGTGCCGGTCGCCAACCTGCATCTGATCTCGCGCTATGCCGGTGCCGGCGAGGGCGAGGCGCCGCTGCACCGCCTGGGTACCGACCAGTGGGAGAAGGCACGCCGCCGCGCCATGCAGGCGGCGCGCGATACTGCGGCGGAACTGCTCAACCTGTATGCGCTGCGTGCCGCGCGTGAGGGTTACGCCTTCACCTTCTCGCCGCACGATTACGAGGCTTTCGCCGAGGGCTTCGGTTACGAGGAGACGCCGGACCAGGCGGCGGCGATCGCCGCGGTCATGGCCGACATGCAATCGGGCAAGCCGATGGATCGCCTGGTGTGCGGCGACGTCGGCTTCGGCAAGACCGAGGTCGCGCTGCGCGCCGCCTTCATGGCGGTGATGGGCGGCTATCAGGTGGCGGTGCTGGTGCCGACCACCTTGCTCGCCGAACAGCATTTCAACAATTTTTCCGACCGTTTTTCGCAGTGGCCGGTGAAGCTCGCCGAGCTGTCGCGCTTTCGCACCGCGAAGGAGCAGGCCGCGGCGTTGCAGGCGCTCGCCGACGGGACGATCGACATCGTCATCGGCACCCACCGGCTGATCCAGAAGGACGTGAAGTTCGCCCGCCTGGGCCTGGTGATTCTGGACGAGGAGCACCGCTTCGGCGTGCGCCAGAAGGAGCAGCTGAAGGCGCTGCGTGCCGAGGTCGACGTGCTGACGCTGACCGCCACGCCGATCCCGCGCACGCTGGCGATGTCGCTCGAGGGCATCCGCGACTTCTCGGTGATCGCCACGGCGCCGCAGAAGCGGCTGGCGGTGAAGACTTTCGTCCAGTCCTTCTCCGGCGGGCTGATCCGCGAGGCGGTGCTGCGCGAACTCAAGCGCGGCGGCCAGGTGTACTTCCTGCACAACGAGGTCAGCACCATCGAGGCCATGCGCGAGCGCCTGGAGAAACTGCTGCCGGAAGCGCGCATTCGCGTCGGCCATGGCCAGCAGAGCGAGCGCGAACTGGAGCAGGTGATGCGCGACTTCTACCAGCAGCGCTACGACGTCCTCTTGTGCACCACCATCATCGAGACCGGCATCGACGTGCCGACCGCCAACACCATCCTCATCAACCGCGCCGACAAGTTCGGGCTGGCCCAGCTGCATCAGCTGCGCGGGCGCGTCGGCCGCTCGCACCACCAGGCTTTCGCCTACCTGCTGGTGGACGAGGATCGCACGCTGACGCCGCAGGCGAAGAAGCGCCTGGAAGCCATCCAGCTGATGGAAGAGCTCGGCTCCGGTTTTCATCTCGCCATGCACGACCTGGAAATCCGCGGCGCCGGCGAGGTGCTGGGGGAAAAACAGAGCGGCGAAATTCTCGAGGTTGGTTTCTCGCTCTACAACGACATGCTGGCAGGCGCGGTGGCGAGTCTGAAAGCCGGCCGCGAGCCCGACATGAACCAGCCGCTGGGCATCGTCTCGGAAATCAACCTGCACCTGCCCGCACTCTTGCCCGACGACTACTGTCCGGACGTGCACGAGCGCCTGGTGCTGTACAAGCGCCTGGCGAGCTGTCACGACGCGGACGAACTGGCCGCGCTGCAGGAAGAACTGATCGACCGTTTCGGCGAACTGCCGGACGCGGCGCGCGCGCTCCTCGCCGTGCACCGTCTGCGCATGACGACGCGCGCCTGGGGCATCGTCAAGCTCGACGTGTCCGGCGAGGGCATGAGCGTGCAATTCACCCCCAATCCACCCATCGATCCGGGTAAAATCATCACTCTTATCCAGGGCAAGGCCGGCTACCGCCTCGCCGGCCCGGACCGTCTGAAGCTCGACATCAAGCTGCCCGACCTGAACCGCCGCGTGGGCGCCGTACATGCCCTGCTTGCCGCGCTCGGCGACCCCTTGACCACTGCCAACCCGTAACGCGCCATGAACCTGATCCAGCCTTTCGCCGCCCTCCGCCCCGCACCTGGCCGCGCCGACGATGTCGTCGCGCCGCCCTACGACGTGCTCTCGACCGCGGAGGCGCGCGAGCGGGCGCAGGGCCGGCCGTGGAGCTTTCTGCACATTTCCAAGCCGGAAATCGACCTGCCGGCGGGCACCGATCCCTACGCGCCCGAGGTGTACGCGAAGGCAGCGGAAAACCTGCGCGCCATGGTCGACGCCGGCGTGCTGACGCGCGATCCCGCGCTCTGCTACTACGCCTACCGTATCGTCATGGGCACGCACAGCCAGACCGGACTGGTCGCCGCCGCCTCGGTCGCCGACTACGACACCAACCGCATCCGCAAGCACGAGTTCACGCGCCCCGACAAGGAAGACGACCGCGTGCGCCAGATCGACGCGCTCGACGCGCAGACCGGGCCGGTGCTGCTCGCCTACCCCAATGCGCCCGAAGTCGACGCCATCCTCGCCACGGCCGCGGCGGGTACGCCCGATTCGGACGCCACGCTCGACGGCGTGCGCCACACCCTGTGGGTGATCCGCGACACTGCCGTGCAGGCGCGCCTCACCGCCGCGTTCGACGCCATGCCCGCGCTCTACATCGCCGACGGCCACCACCGCTCGGCCTCGGCCTCGCGCATCGCCGCCGCGCGCCGCGCCGCCAATCCCGCCCACACCGGCGGCGAGCCGTACAACTTTTTCCTGTCGGTGATCTTCCCCGCGCACGAAATGCGCATCATGGATTACAACCGTGTGATCACCGACCTCAACGGCCTCAGCACACAGGATTTCCTCGCCCGCCTCGGCGACGCGTTCGGCGTCGAACCTGTCACCGCCGCGGTCAAGCCCGATCGCCCGGGTACGTTCGGACTGTATCTGGGGGGACGTTGGTACCGTCTCACCATCCGCCCCGAGCGGATCCCCGCCGACCCGGTCGGACGTCTCGACGTCAGCCTCTTGCAGAACAACCTGATCGCACCCATCCTCGGCATCGACGATCCGCGGCGCGACAAGCGCATCGACTTCGTCGGCGGCATCCGCGGGCTGGCGGAGCTGGAAAAGCGCGTCGACAGCGGAGAAATGGCGCTGGCGCTGGCGCTGCATCCCACCCGCATGCAAGACCTGATGGCGGTCGCCGACGCCAACGAAGTGATGCCGCCAAAATCAACCTGGTTCGAGCCCAAGTTGGCCGATGGTCTGGCCTCGCACATGCTGGGCTAAGGTTTTCCGGATTTCTGCCGTAGTTGTATCCAGACTCCCCTGGATACAGCCACAGGACCATCCGTGAAAATCGACAAACGCATCACCCCCACCGCCGCACCCAAGGTTTCCGGCACCAAGGGCAAAGCCGGAGGCAAGGGCGCGACCGCCAGCGCCGCAAGCGGCGACTCGCTGACGCTCACCGAGTCGAGCACGCGGGTGCGCGCGCTGGAGGCCGATCTGGCCTCGGTCGAGGTGACGGATGCCGGCAAGGTGGAAGCAGTCAAGGCCGCGCTCGCCGACGGCAGCTTCGCTGTGGATGCCGAAGTGGTCGCCGACCGCCTGATCGACCACACCAAGCAAACGCTGCGCAAGCGTCCACGCAAGAAGTAAAATCTGGTCTCGACTTGTTTTCGAGGCCTTCCCATGACTGACATCACACTCACCGTCACCGGCATGAGCTGCGGCGGTTGCGTCAACAGCGTGCAGAACGTGCTCAAGGCCCTGCCCGGCGTGCAGACGGTCGAGGTCACCCTCAGCCCTGGTCAGGCGCGCGTGAGCTATGACGACAGCCGTGTCGACCGCGCGGCGCTGGTGGCAGCGATCGTCGGCGCCGGTTTTGGCGTCAGCGACTGAGCTGACACCGGATCATTCCGGTTTGCACAGCGTTTCCAGCGGCTCCGGCCGGTGGACGCTCATCCCCTGCACGTAATCCACGCCCATTTCCTTCAGCAGCGCAAGGATCTGCGGTGATTCGACGTACTCGGCCACGGTGCGCAGACCCATCTGCTGCCCGATGCGGTGGATCGCCTCGACCATCGAGCGGTCGACCGGATTGTGCACGATGTCGCGCACGAAGGCGCCGTCGATCTTGAGATAGTCGACCTTCAGATTCTTCAGGTAGGTGAAGGACGACAGTCCGCTGCCGAAATCGTCCAGCGCGAAGCGGCAGCCGAATCCGCGCATGGCATCAATGAAACCGTTGACCACCGCGAGGTTGCCGATCGCCGCGGTTTCGGTGATCTCGAAGCACAGATGGGGGCCGAATTCCGGGCTCGCCTGCAGATGGGCAAGCAGCGTGCGGCGAAACTCCGGGTCTTTCAGCGAAGCCCCGGAAAGATTGATCGCAAACAGGCAGTGCAGCGGCGGCGCCGCGGCGAGATGACGGTGGCACAGGCGCAGGGTCTCCTCGATGACCCAGGTGTCGAGCGCCGGCATGATGGCATAGCGTTCTGCCGCCGGGATGAAGGCCATCGGCAGGATTTCGCTGTCGTCGTCATCGCGCATGCGCAGCAGCAGTTCGACGTGACGCGTCCCCTCGCTGCCGCCGTCGGTGCGGCGGATCTCCTGCCACGACAGGTACAGGCGCTTCTCCTCCAGCGCGCGATGAATGCGGGTCACCCACTGCATCTCGCCGCGGTGGCGCGCGAGGTCGGAATCGCGGGTTTCATAGAGATGGATCTGGTTGCGTCCACGGTCCTTCGCCACGTAACAGGCCGCATCGGCGGCGGTCAGCAGGCTGGCGACGTCGCTGCTGGTGCGATCGATCGCCACCATGCCCACGCTCATGCCGATCGAAAATACGCGGTCGCCCCATTTGAAACGGAAACGCTGCACCTCGTTGCGGAAACTGTCGGCGACTTCCAGCGCGTCCGCGACGCCGCAATTTTCCAGCAGCAGCGCGAACTCGTCGCCGCCGAGGCGCGCCAGGGTGTCGCGTTCGCGCAGGTTGCCCTTCAGGAGCAGTGCCAGCTGACGCAGCAACTCGTCGCCCGCGGCATGGCCACAGGTATCGTTGATGACCTTGAACTGGTCGAGATCCATGTAGCACAGCACGTGCTCGCGCCCCTGCTGCAGGGCGGTCTGCAGGGCGCGTTCGAGGCGCAGCTCGAACTCGCGCCGGTTGATGAGTCCGGTAAGCGCGTCGTGGCTCGCCTGGTAGACCAGCCGCGCGGTGGCCATGTCGATCTTTTCCTGCATCTGGCCATGCATCGCCTCCAGATGCGAGGCCATGTGGTTGACGCCGCGCTGCAGCATGCCCAGTTCCGCATTGCTGTCCTGCGCGACGCGCTCGTCGAGATGCCCCTCGCCGATGCGGCTGACGGCATGGGTCAGGGCGAGGATCGGCCGGGTGATCTGGCGACCGATGCGCCAGGCCAGGTACAGGCTCGCCACCAGTCCGGCCAGCAGGATGGCGAGGCTGTGCAGGATCGCCTCGCGCTGGCTCTGCAGGGTCGCGCTGCGCGACACGTCCAGCGCCACCCAGCCGAGCAGTTGCGGCGATTCGCTGGCGCGCCCCCCCGGAACGTCCTGTGCCTGATAGTCGTCGACCACCACCTCGGTACGGGTGATCGGTGCGTAATAGACCAGATGTTCCTTGTATTCGATCTGCTGGATGCGGGTGGTCGGCAGGCCCGCGTGCGCCGCGCCGTTCCAGTTGCCGAGCCCGGCCTGCACCATCAACTGACCGTCACCGGCAAGCACCGCGACGCCACGGATGTCGGGCTCGATCGCCGCCTTCTCCAGTAGCGTGCGCAATACCTCGACGTTGCCGGACGCCACGCCGTATTCCGTCGCCGGCCCGAGCTGGCGGACGATCGCCACGGCGCGGGTGCGCAAGGACTCGTCGAGATCCTCGATCTTCGATGTGATCATCTGGAAAAAGAGCAGCACGCCGACGATCGCCATCGGCAGCACGGCCAGACCGATCACCCGTCCCCGAATTCCTGGTACGTAGCGCATCAGCGCCCCCCTTCCAGGCGCTTTTCGAGTTCGGCTGCGGCGGGCAGCGCAATGCCCAGCGAGCGCGCCACCTGTTCGTTGACCGAGACGCTGAAATAGGCGGGATAGGTCGGTGCAGGCAAGCGTGGCGTGGCGGCCTGCAACGCCTGAATCAACCACTCGGCCGCCTGCCGGCCAATCTGTGCGGGGCTCGAGTGCAGCGACAGCAGGGCACCGGCGCGCGTCAACGAATGCGAATAGCCCTGCACCGGAATCCGGTAGCGATAGGTGGTGAGAAAAATGCTCTGCGCGGTGTTGCGATTGAAAATCTGCGGATCGGGGACCGCAAGCAGCAGGTCGGAACCGGCCAGTACGGCTTCAAGCGGGGTAATCAGACGCGCGTCCGCCGGTACCGTCTGTTTCACGAGTTCCAGTTGCTGTGCCGCAAACGCCGGCGCGATCTCCCCGGCGAGCGCGGCCTGCTCCGTGCTTAACAGCACGCCGACACGGCTGGCAGCGGGAAATGCCAGACGCGCCAGATGCGCCTGGCGTTCGAACGGCTGATCAACATAGATCGCCGAGACATTGCGCCGGCCGCCGTCCGCCAGTCGCGTCCGCCCGGTTTTCACGAACCAGCTGCGCGGCACCAGTACGGCGAGCACGGGTGCGCGATTCGCCGTGTCCGCCGCTGCCTCCGCCGCCACCACGCCCACCGCCAGCGTCAGTTGCGCCGTACCCAGCGCGGCCTCGCCAGGATTCCCGGCATAGACCCGCGCCACCTCGTGCCCGGCGTCACCCAGCAGGACGCGGACGACCTGGTAGATTTCCTGGTACGGCGCCGAATCGTCACTCAACACGACGGTGACGCGTCCGGCGACAGCCTGCGCGGACAGGCCCGCCAGGCAGACCATGACCAGCATCTGGCGCAAGCCCCGGCCGATCCAGGCCAGCGATGCAGCGGTCAACCTGCCTCCCCTGCCGGACGCCACAGACAGGCGCCGCGGCTCTCGCGGTCGATCGCATCGAGAAGCGCGGCGTGGGCGGCCAGTTCTTGCGCCGACGCGGCGAGCAGTACCGGACGCGGCCGAACATGCCCGCTCGAACGCGCCTCGACACGCGTCGTGTCGAGGCCGATCGCCAGCGTCTCCTGCCCGCGCGTCATTTCCAGATACACCGCCGCCAGCAGTTCGCAGTCGAGCAGCGCACCGTGCAGGGTACGCGCCGTGTTATCGACGCCATATTCCCTGCACAGCGCATCGAGGTTGTTGCGCTTGCCGGGGCGCAATGCCTTCGCCATCGCCAGGGTATCGGTCACGCCTTCGCACCAGCGCGCGAGCGGAGACATGCCCAGCTGGCGCAGTTCCATGTCGAGAAAGCCGACGTCGAACGGCGCATTGTGGATGACGAGCTCGCTCCCCTGGATGAAGTCGACGAATTCCTGCGCGATGTCCGCGAAGCGCGGCTTGTCCTGGAGGAACTCGTTGCTGATGCCGTGTACCTGCATCGCACCGGGATCGATTTCGCGCTCGGGGTTCACGTAGCGGTGCAGGTGGGTGCCGGTGAGACGGCGATTGACCATCTCCACCGCGGCGAGTTCGATGACGCGATGACCCTGGTTGGGGTCGAGGCCGGTGGTTTCGGTGTCGAGGATGATCTGGCGCATGTTGGGCAGGGATCAGTTCACGCCAGCCTGGCGCACACCCTCGTTGGCGAGTGCGTCGGCGCGTTCGTTCTCGGGGTGACCGGCGTGCCCACGCACCCAGTGCCACTCGATTTCATGTAGCTGGCCCAATGCGTCGAGTTGCAGCCACAGGTCCTGGTTCTTCACCGGCTTGCCGGCGGCGGTGCGCCAGTTGCGTTTCTTCCAGCCCGCCATCCACTCGCTGATACCCTTCTGCACGTATTGCGAGTCGGTGTGAATCTGCACGCGCGACGGCCGCTTGAGTGCTTCGAGCGCGCGGATCACCGCCATCATTTCCATGCGGTTGTTGGTGGTCTGCGCCTCGCCGCCGCAGATTTCCCGGCGATGCGTGCCGGCGACCAGCAGCGCGCCCCAGCCACCTGCGCCCGGATTGCCCTTGCAGGCACCATCGGTATAGATGTTGATCGTTTCAGCGTTCACGGCGCATCCGGTAATGCTCGAGATTGACCACCTTGGCCGCCGGCGCCAATAACTGCGCGACAGGAGTCGACCACTGCGGCTGGATGATGGTCATGCCCTGCACGCGCTTCACCGCCTGCAGGAAATACACGCCACCGCCCATCGCCCACCAGCGGTCACCGGCGGGCTCCATGAAGCGCAGACGGCGCAGCCAGTTCTCCTGGTTGACCGGGGGCCGATAGCAGCACATGCTTCCGGCTGCCACTTCCAGGCCGAGCAATGCCATCCAGTCCTTGACCCGCGACACGTTGAGGAAGCTGCCATTCCACGGGTAGCCACGCTCGCCGCCCTGCAAGCGGCGCGCCAGCCCCCACAGGCTGCGCGGATTGAAGCCGGCGAGCACCAGCCGCCCCTCGGGGCGCAGCACGCGCTCGGCCTCGCGCAGCACCTGATGCGGGTTGGCGCTGTATTCCAGCACGTGCGGCAGCAGGATGAGGTCGAGCGACTGGCTCTCGAACGGCAGGAACATCGGGTCGGCGCGCACGTCGGCCGGTGCCTCCACCGCACAGCTCACGCGCAGCGGAATGCGGCTGTTGCGCAGGAAATCGAGATGCGGCAGGCCGACCTGCACCGCATTGAAGCCGAACACGTCCGATACGGCATCATCGAAATACTGCTGCTCGCGGAACAGCAGATGCTGACCCAGCGGCGTGTCGAACCATTCGGTGTTCAGTCTCGATAACATACCCACCTCTGCTCAGATACCCAACCTGCCATGTTGACCCTGATTCCCCTGCCCGCGTTCGAAGACAACTACATATGGACCTGGCACGACGACCGCCACGCCGTCGTCGTCGACCCGGGTGACGCCGCGCCGGTCATCGACTATCTCGCGGCCCGCAACCTCGCCCTGGCGGCGATTCTCGTCACGCACCATCACCGCGATCATACTGGCGGCATCGCCGGCCTGCGTCAACGCTACGATTGTGCGGTCTACGGGCCCGACAACTCCCGCATTCCGCAGGTCACGCACGCAGTAAAGGGTGGCGACCGCATCACGCTGCCATCACCTTTGCTTTGCTTCGACGTCATGGCGACACCCGGCCACACGCTCGACCATGTCAGCTATCTCGGCCACGGCCACCTGTTCTGCGGCGACACGGTGTTCGGCTGCGGCTGCGGCAAGCTGTTCGAAGGCACGCCGGCGATGATGGCAGCGAGTCTCGACGCCATCCTTGGCCTGCCGGATGCTACCCGACTCTGCTGCGCGCATGAATACACCCTCAGCAATATTGACTTCGCCATGACGGTGGACGGCACCAATCCAGCGCTTGTCGAGCGCGCAGACATGGATCGCGCACTACGCGCCGCCGGTCGCCCTACCCTGCCCTCCACGCTCGCGCTGGAGAAGGCGACCAATCCCTTCCTGCGTTTCCACGAGCCCTCCATGCGGGACCTTGCCGCTCGGCGTCTGAATCGGCCCGACCCCGCGCCGGCCGAGGTCTTCGGCGCGATCCGCGCCGCCAAGGACGCCTGGGACGGTTGACCCTGTCCACGGCTTGGGTTTAGGATGGGCGACCGATCGAGTACAGGAAAACGTTTTGCCCGGAATCAGAACCTTGTGCCGCGCCATCCTGGCGCTGGCCATCACGGCAAGCCTTCCCGCTCTGGCATCCGAAGCCGCTGCACCGTCGATGCAGGCGCTGGAATGGCATGAAGCCGCCGCCACCGATGCGGCCGGCGAGGCCGGGGCCTACGACGACGTCTGGGCACGCCTTCGCAGCGGCTTTCGCATCGACGATGCGAGCGCGCCCAACCCGCTCGTCGCCACCCACGAATCCTGGTTTGCCGCGCGCCCGCAGAACGTGCAGCGGCTGATCGAGCGCGCGCGCCCCTATCTCTACCACATCGCCGAGGAACTCGAGCAGCGCGCGATGCCGATGGAAATCGCGCTGCTGCCGATGATCGAAAGTGCGTTCAACCCGACCGCGCTGTCGCCCGCCGCCGCTTCCGGTCTCTGGCAGTTCATTCCCTCCACCGGTCGCCTCTATGGCCTGAAGCAGGACAAATGGTACGACGGCCGACGCGACTTCGCCGAAGCCACACGCGCCGCACTCGATTACCTCGGCAAGCTCTATCTCGACTTCGGCGACTGGCAGCTCGCCCTCGCGGCCTACAACTGCGGCGAAGGCTGTATCGCGCGCGCCATCCAGAAGAACGTCGACCAAGGCCTGCCGACCGACTACGCCAGTCTCACGCTGCCGAACGAGACCCGTCATTACGTGCCCAAGCTGCTGGCGGTGCGCAATATCGTGCGCGAACCGGAGCGCTTCGGCGTGGCCATCGCGCCGCTCGCCAACCGCCCCTATTTTGATCAGGTCACGGTCAACGCCAGCCTCGACGTGCATTCCGCCGCGCGGCTCGCCGGCGTTTCCAGCGACGAGTTCCTCGCGCTCAATGCCGCCTTCCCGCGCAAGATCATCCGCTCCGACACACCCGTCAGCCTGCTGGTGCCGGTCGACAAGGCCGAAACCTTCCAGCGCAATCTGGAGGCCGGCAACTGGGACACCTGGAAGCCCTACGCGGCAGCGAAGGGTGAGTCGATCGACGCCATTGCCAAACATTTCGGCACCAGCGTCGCGCGTCTTGACGAGCACAATCAACTGCATCTCAAGCGCGGCCGCCTCGCGCAGGCGCAGACCATTCTGGTACCGGTCAGGCGCGGGCCGGCCGCGCCGGCGGCGGGCGCCAGCAGCGCGACCAGCGACGAGATTGTCACACGACACGAAGTGCAGCGCGGGGAAACCCTGTTCGGCGTGGCGCGCCGCTACGGCCTCACGGTCGCCGAGCTGTCGCAGAACAACCCCGGCCTCAACGGCAGTCTGCGTGCGGGCCAGACCCTGTACCTGCCGGCCGGCACCCGGATCGTCGCGCAAGCCGCCGCACCTCAACTCCAGACGGTCAGTCTCAAGGCCGCCGCGGCCAAACCGCTCGACTACACGATCAAGCGCGGCGACACCCTGACCGCCATCGCGCAACGCTTCGACGTCAGTCTGGCCGAGCTCAAAGCGTGGAACGCTTCCCTGCGCAGCGTCTCCACCCTGCAACCCGGCCAGCGCCTCGCCATCGAACGCCGCTGACCGCGGCAACGCTCACTCGCCTGCAACCCTGTGGCAGCGCACCCAGTGCGTGGCGTCGATGTGCGTCACGTCCGGGTAGCTTTCGCGGCAACGTGCGTCGGCCTGCGGGCAGCGCGGATGAAAATGGCAACCGACGGGTGGATCGATCGGTGAAGGCTGGTCGCCGGCAAGCCGCGGCGCGGCATCCGTCGCGATGGTGTCGACGCGCGGCACCGCCGCGACCAGCGCCTGCGTATAGGGGTGGCGCGGCGCACGCAGCACCTGGGCTGCCGGCCCCGATTCGACGACTCGACCGAGATACATGACGGCGACCCGGTGCGCGAGATACTCGACCACTGCGAGGTTGTGGGTGATGAAGAGATATGCGAGCCCCAGTTCGCCCTGCAGATCCTTCAGCAGGTTGAGAATCTGCGCCTGCACTGAGACGTCGAGCGCGCTGGTCGGTTCGTCGCAGATCACGAGCTGCGGCGACACCGCCAGCGCACGCGCAATCGCGATGCGCTGGCGCTGCCCGCCGGAAAACGCATGCGGATAGCGGCCGCCGGCATCATCCGGCAAGCCCACCTGCTGCAGCAGACGCGCCACCGCGGCGCCGCGCTGTCCGGCATCGCCCACGTGCAGCGCCTCCATGCCTTCGAGCAGGATGTCGGCAACGCGCATGCGCGGATTGAGCGAGCCGAACGGATCCTGGAACACCATCTGCGCCTGCCGCCGCAGGCGGTCGAGGCGCGCCGCCGTGACCGGCTCGCCGGCCAGCGAGATGCGCCCGGCGCTCGGCTCGATCAGGTGCAGCATGGCCTTGCCGACCGTGGTCTTGCCACAGCCGGACTCACCCACCAGCGCCAGCGTGCGCCCCGCCTCGATGACGAGCGAGACGCCATCGACCGCACGCAGATGACCGACGGTGCGCTGCAACAGCCCGCGCCGGATCGGAAAGTGCACCTTGAGATCGTCGACCTGCAGCAGCGGCGCCGCGGGTGGCGCGGGGGCCCGCCGCGCCGCCGGCGCCCGCACGCCCGTGGCGGGCAATTCTCCGGCGCGGTGGCAGCGTACACGCTGGTCGCCGAGTGCCTGCCAGCCCGGTGACTCGACGCGGCAGCGCGCCACCACATGGGGGCAACGCGGCGCGAAGCGGCACCCTGTGAACGCGGTATCGAGGCGTGGGACCTGGCCGGGGATGGTGGCAAGCCGCCCGCCGTCGCCGGGCCGCGGCAGCGCCTCGAACAGCATGCGGCTGTAGGGATGCTGCGGCGCAGCGAAGAAGGCCGCACGTGTACCCTCCTCCAGCAGTTCGCCCGCATACATCAGACCGACCCGATCGGCATTCTGCGCCACCACGCCGAGATCGTGCGTGATCAGCAACATGCCCATGCGCCGCTCGCGCCGCAGCGTGCGCAGCACGTCGAGCACCTGGGCCTGCATGGTGACGTCGAGCGCCGTGGTCGGCTCGTCAGCGATCAACAGCTCCGGCTGTCCGGCAAGCGCCATCGCGATCATCATGCGCTGGCGCAGGCCGCCGGAAAGCTCGAAGGGATAGCTGTCGAGGCGGCGTGCCGCGTCCGGCACACCCACCGCATCGAGCAGTCCAAGCGCCGCCTCACGGGCCGCTGCACCGGACAGATTCCGATGCAGCGCCAACGCCTCGCCGATCTGCTCACCCACGCGAATCACCGGATTGAGCGCGAGCATCGGCTCCTGGAAGATCATCGCCATGCGCCCGCCGCGCACCTGCCGCATCGCCCGTTCGGGCAGGGCGAAAAGCTTCGTGCCATCGAGCTCGACCGTGCCGGAAACGACGCGTCCCCCATCGGGCAGGAGACGCATCAGCGAGAGCGCGGTCATCGATTTGCCGCAACCCGATTCGCCCAGCAGCGCATAGGTTTCCCCGGCGGTAACCTGAAACGACACGCCATCGACCACGCGCGCGCCGCCGATCTCGGTGACGAGATCGCGAACCTCCAGCAGCGCGCTCATCGCCGCCCTCCCATGCGCGGATCGAAGGCGTCACGCACGCCGTCGGCGAACAGGTTGGCCGCCAGCACCAGCGCGAACATGAAGGTGAACGCGGCGCCGAGCTGCCACCACACCACCGGCTCGCGCGCGAGTTCCAGGCGCGCGCCGTTGATCATGTTGCCCCAGCTGTACATCGTTGGATCGACGCCGACGCCGACGTAGGACAGCACCGCCTCGGCGAGCACCAGGCCGGAAAAATCGAGCACGATGGCGATCAGCACCAGATGGAACACGTTGGGAAAGATGTGGCGGGTGAGAATGCGCGCGTGGGCGACACCGAAGGCACGTGCAGCCTCGACGTAATCGAGCGTCCGGAGTTTCAGCGTCTCGCCGCGCAGCAGCCGCGCAAGCCCGGTCCAGCTCGTGACGCCCATGATGACGCACAGCGCCAGCAGACGAATGTCCGCACGCGCCGCCGCGGTGTCGAACGACTCCGGATTGGATTCGATGTAGACCTGCACGATCAGCACCGCCGCGGCGATCAGCAACACACCCGGAATCGAATTCAGCACTGTGTAGACGTACTGGATGACGTCGTCGATCCAGCCGCGGAAATAGCCCGCGGCAATCCCCAGGCCGATCGCCAGCGGCAGGGTCACCAGCGTGGTCAGGGTGCCGATCACGAGACCGGTACGGATGCTCTTCAGGCTGATGTAGAGCACGTCCTGCCCGACCTTGTCGGTACCGAAGACGTGATAGGCTGCCGCGAGTTGCAGCAGGATGGCGCCCAGCACGGCAAGCAGCGTCGCCGTCGCCGCCAGGGTGCGTGCCGGCCAGTCAAGCCGCCCCGCGCGCCAGTCGGCGAGCCACGCCCGCAGTGCGATCCTGGCACGGTGCGCGCGCCACGCCGCGAACGCGACGAACACGAAGAGGCTCGCCGCCAGCCCCAGCGCCAGGCCGACACCCACGCGGCGCGCGATGTCGGGCAGGTGCGCGGCGGCATCGGTCAGATGGGCACCGCCATGAACGAGGCGCGGATAGTCGCGCACCGTGGCGCCGTCACGCTCGATGAATTCCTTGGCATAGAGCTGCATCGCCAGCGGCGCCGAATAGGTCTTTTCCTTCTGCGTGCGCAGCTCGCCCGCCAGCGCATCGAACACCGAGAGCACCTCGACGGAATACTGCGGCGCATCGGCCGGACTGTCGGGCAGTTGTTCCCGATAATGCAGCGAATCGAGCAGGCCGATCGTGACGAACACCGCCAGCACCAGCGCCGCCGCCATCGCCATCGGCCGCTCCGCCACCGCCACCCAGGGGGCGCGCAGGTGTTCCCTGCGGCGTATCGTCCACACCAGACCCGCCACTGCCGCGAGCAGCAGGAAGATCAGCGCATCGGTCCACAACACTACGGGTTGCACGCTCATCGCAGCCTCACCCGCGGGTCGACCCATGAATAGGAAATGTCGGTGAGAATGAGCCCCACGATGTAGAGGAAGGAACCGAGGAACACCATCGCGCGCACCACCGCGAAATCCTGTGCCTGAATCGCATCGATGGTGTAGCTGCCCAGACCGGGAATGCCGAAGAACGACTCGGTGATGAGGCTGCCCATGAACAGCAGCGGCAACACCACCACGGCGCCGGTGAGGATCGGGATCATGCCGTTCTTCAACACGTGGCGGAACAGCACGCGCACCTCCGACAAGCCCTTGGCGCGGGCGGTACGCACGTAGTCCTTGCCGATTTCCTCGAGGAAGATGGTGCGGTACCAGCGCGCTCCGCTGCCGATGCCGGCAACGACGCTGACCAGCACCGGCAGCAGGATGAAGCGCCAGGCGTCGGCCCCGTCGGCGAAGCCGGAGATCGGCAGCAGGTTCCACAGCTTGGCGACGAAATACTGACCGGCGATGATGTAGAACAGTCCCGAAATCGACATCAGCACGACACACAGCACTACTCCGCCCAGATCCAGATAGGTGGAGCGGAAGAACACCATCAGCAGGGCGAAGCTGATGTTCACCAGAAGTCCGATGGCGAATACCGGCAGCGCGATCGCCAGGCTCGGTCCCATGCGCGTGCGGATCTCGTTGCCGATATCGCGGCCGTCGTCGCCCTTGCCGAACTGGAAGGCGAACATCGCCGCCGAATGCTGGAAGAAGATGGTGTTCGTGAGCTGCTCCACGCCCGTTGCCGTGTCGTTGAGCAGGAGCGGTTTGTCGTAGCCATGCTCCACCTTCCAGCGCTCGATCGCTTCCGGCGTCACGTGCTTTGCGCCGAGTTGCAGACGCGCCATGTCGTCCGGCGTGTTGACGACGAAAAACAGCGCGAAGGTGAGCAGGTTGACGCCGATCAGGATCGGGATCGCGTAGAGCAGACGACGCAGGATGTAGGCGAACATCAGGCCACCTTCTTTTCGTGCCGCCGCCATGCGATCACAGCAGGCGCAATCAGCGCGACCAGCCCGAGCGCCCCCGCACCGACCGGCCACAGCACCGGACGGTTCCACTCGGCGCGCCGCACCGCGCGCAGCTGAGGATCGATACGGCGGTATTTGAGCGTGTTGTTGGCCATGAGATTGGGCTTCACGTTCGCCACCCAGCCGTGCACGAGGCCGAAGGACTTGGGATAGTAGGCGAAGATCCACGGCGCGTCGCGGCGCACGATCTCCAGCATCGCGTCGATCACCTGCTGGCGTGCTGGACCGTTGTCCATGTCCTTCATGCGCTCGAACAGGCGGTTGAATTCCGGATTGTCGTAATTGGCGGCGTTCTCGCCGCCGGTGCCAACCTTCTTGTGCGGCCCGTAGAGCAGGAAAAAGAAATTCTCCGGATCCGGATAATCGGCGTTCCAGCCCCATTCGAACAGCTGCGCATTGCCCTTGCGCATCTTGTCCTGAAAGCGGTTGTAGTCGGTGCCGCGCACCACCAGTTGCACGTTGAGCTTGTCGAGCTGCTTTTTCATCCAGTCCAGGCGGGCCTTGGCGTCCGGGCCGCTGGCCATGGTGTCGAAATAAAGCACCAGCGGTTCGCCGGTCTGCGCGTTGCGCCCGTTTGGATAACCCGCTTCGGCGAGCAGCTTTTTTGCGGCCTCGATCGGCCGCCGCTGGATGCGTCCCTCGCGTGCCTCGTAGACATAGGGGTTGATGCCCTCGACGCCGTCCACGTGACCGAACATGCCCGGAGGAATCGGCCCCTGCGCGGGAATGCCGCGGCCGTTGAGAAAGATCGAGATGTACTCGTCGTAGTCGAACGCGATCGACAGCGCCTGGCGCAGCTTCTGCCGGTCCGTGCCGAGCCCGCCGACCACCGGGTCGAGCATGTTGAAGCCGACGTACCACAGCGAAGTCGCCACGGTGGTGACCAGGCGGATGTCCTGCGCACGCATGCTGTCGGTGAGCTGCGGATCGCCGCCTACGGAGAAGGTCACCGCCTGGTCGAAGCTGTCGGAACTGATGCCGGAACTGTCGTAGTAGCCTTGCAGGAACTTGCTCCAGTACGGGATGGTTTCCTTCTCCAGGCTGAACACCGCGCCATCGATGCGCGGCAGCGCGCGTCCGGCATCCGCCAGCAGGCCGGTCGCGCGGTCCGCCTCGCTTCCGGCGTCGGGATAGGTCTCGCCGTGGAAGTTGGGATTCTTTTTCAGCACCATGCGGCGGTTCGGGTCGTTCTCCGCCAGGTAGAACGGCCCGGTGCCGACCGGCTGCCAGTCGAGCGTGAAATTGCGGTCCGCCATGCCCGGCTGTGCGTAGAAAACCTCCGCTTCCCACGGAATCGGTGCGAAGAACGGCATCGCCAGCCAGTAGATGAACTGCGGATACTTGCCCTTGACATGGATGCGGTAGGTGTAGCGATCGACCACCTCGGCGCCGGCGAGCGCAAACGCGTTGAGATCGAGCGGCGCACCCGGCCGCGCCTTGCCCGCCTGCTGCAGGGCTTCGCCGAGATCCTTCAGGCCGATGATGTGCTCGGACATCAGGCCGAAGATGGGCGAACTCAGTGCTGGATGGGCAAGCCGCTTGATCTGGTAGACGTAGTCGGCGGCGACCAGTTCGCGCGTGCCGACATGCTCGAAATCGGCAATCTGCCGCTTGCCGGCAACGAAGGCGGCGTCCAGCGCATGATAAACATAGCGCCCCACCGCATCCCGCGCGAACGCCGGGTGCGGCTGGTAGAGAATGCCGGGACGGATCCTGATTTCGTAGACACTCTCCGCGATCTGCGCGGCCGGCGCATCGTCGGCCAGCGGCCTGCCCGCGGCATCGCGATAGCGCGGACGCGGCACCGCGGACGCGGTGAGCGGTATCAGCTCGTAGGGCCGCTTGAGAAAGTGGTACTGCAGCGGCGGCTCGTAGATCTGGCCGGTGAACTCGACCTCGTTGGAGCTGTAGGAGCGGGCCGGGTCGAGATGCTTGGGCCGCTCGGCGAACGCACTGTACACCACGTTGGCGTCGGCGGCGCTGCCCGGATACGGATCGTTCCAGGTGTCGCTGCAAGCCGCCAGCAGCAACAGCCCCAAGCCCAGCAGTAAAGTCCCCGCGTGCGTCATGGCGGCAGTGTACCCAAGCGCACCGGTATCGTCAGCCGTTATAATTGAGCCAACCACTTTTCTTCGGGGCCATCATGGGATTTCTTGCAGGCAAGCGTTTGCTCATTACCGGCGTCATCTCCAACCGCTCGATCGCCTACGGCATCGCCGCCGCATGCCGGCGCGAGGGGGCTGAGCTCGCGTTCACCTACCAGAACGACCGCATCAAGGAGCGGGTCACCGAATTCGCCGCCGAATTCGGCTCGAAGCTCGTGTTTCCGTGCGATGTGTCCAGCGACGAGCAGATCGCCGCGGCGTTCGCCGGGCTCCGCGCGCACTGGGACGGCCTCGACGGGCTGGTGCATTCGATCGCGTTCGCGCCCAAGGATGCGCTGGCCGCCGACTTCCTCTCGTCGGTGACGCGCGAGAACTTCCGCGTCGCCCACGAGATCAGCTCGTACAGCTTCGCCGCGCTGGCCAAGGCCGCGCTGCCGATGATGGAAGGCCGCCCGGCATCGCTGCTGACGCTGTCCTATCTCGGCGCCGTCCGTTCCGTACCCAACTACAACGTCATGGGCCTGGCCAAGGCCAGCCTCGAATCCAGCGTATATTACCTGGCGCAGAGCCTCGGCCCCAGGGGTATCCGCGTCAACGCGGTGTCGGCCGGCCCGATCAAGACGCTCGCCGCCAGCGGCATTTCCAATTTCGGCGAAAAGCTTGACCTGGCGGCCCGCTACTCGCCGCTGCGCCGCGGCGTCACCATCGAGGAAGTAGGCAACGTCTCGGCCTTTCTGCTGTCCGACCTGGCGTCCGGCGTCACCGGCGAAATCACCTATGTCGACGCCGGCTTCAACACCACCACCGGTGGCCACGACGACCCCGTCTGACGCGCCGCGTGTTTCACGCCGATTTGCGCGGCAGGGTCTCCTGCTTCAGCGCCCCTCGACCGCGTTGGGTTGCACCTTGATCTTGTAGCCGGCTTTCACCAGCGCAACCAGCGCCTGCATGTCGGCACGCTGCTGCGCCTGCACCAGGCCCGCCTCGATCGACGCCCGCAACTGGGGATCGACCTCCGGCGCATCCAGTACGCGGCTCACCCGCAGGATGCGATAGGAACCGTCGGGGCGGGTGTAACCCGCGTAGGCCGGCAGCACGTCCGTTTTCATGCGGAACGCGGTCTTGACGCCGGCCTCGTCGAGTTCGGCGGACGCTTGCCGTCCCACGACCTTGAAGGCCGACCACGCCATCCCTGGCTCCTCGCCACCTTCGAGGGCCTTGATCCGCGCCGCCCCTTCCTCCGTCAGCAAACGGGCCGTCTGTCCGGCACGCAGGTGCGCCTCAATCTCCGGCGCGACCTCGGCAAGCGGGCGCAAGCGCGCGGGACGATGGTCGATCACACGTGCGGCGACGAGCGTGCCGGGTTTCACTTCGATCGCCTCGGTGTTCTGCCGGCCGGTCACCGATTCCTTCGCGAACAGCGCCTCGACCAGCGCGGGATGATTGAAGGGCGGCGGTGCCGACTTCGCGCTCATCCAGTCACTCTGGCGCACCACTGCGCCGATGGCCTTGGCCGCCGGGGCGAGCGAACCGGCGTTCTCGTACACCAGGTTGCTGAAGTTTTCCGCCAGACCGGCAAACCGCTTCTGCGCCTGCTGCTTGCGCAGTTCGTCGACGATCGCGCCGCGCACCTCTGCCAGCGGCGCCGCGTGGGCAGCCTGGATGCCATCGAGGCGAATGATGTGGTAGCCGAAATCGCTTTCCACCGGGCCGCGAATCTCGTTCGGTTTCATGGCGAACACCGCGTCCTCGAACGGCTTCACCATCATGCCCCGGCCAAAGCTGCCGAGGCTGCCATCCTGCGCCGCGGAACCGGGATCCTGCGATTCGGTCCGCGCCAGCTCGGCGAAGCGCGTGGGCGACTTCTGCAGCGTCGCGAACAGCGCCTCTGCCTTGGCCTTCGCCTTGGCACGCGTCGCGGGATCGGCGCTCTTGTCGGCCGCGATCAGGATGTGGCTGGCGCTGCGCTGCTCGGGCTGGCCGAAGCGCGAGGCATTGGCCGCATAGTAATCCGCCACCTCCTGCTCGCTCACCTCGATTCCCGCTGCCACCGCAGGCGCATCGAGTTCCACGTATTCGGCACGAATCTGCTCGGGGAGGGTGTAGTCGGCCTTCTTCGCCTGGTACTCGCGCTCGACGTCGGCGGCCTCGACCTTGACGCGTGAGGCAACCGCCGAGGCCGGCAGGTCCACCCAGGAAACCTCGCGCTGCTGCGCGACCAGGCGCGCCATCTGCTGCAGCGAGGTGGCGGATGCAAACGTCGCATGCACGACCGGGCTGGACATGATTTCCAGCATGAAGGACTGGCGCAGTTCGTTCTCGAACGCCGCCGGCGTGCGTCCGTTCTGGCGCAGCACCGCCTCATAGCGTTGCTGCGAGAACTTGCCGTCCTCCTGGAAGGCGGGGATCTGCCCCAGCACCGCCGCCACGTACGCATCCGGCGTGAAAATCTTCCGCGCCTGCGCCTCCTGCAGCAGCGCCTTGCGTTCGATCAGGCTGTCGAGAACCCGGGTGCGGAACGCAGCCGTCTCGGCCACGGCCGGATCGAAGCCAGGGCCCAAGGCCTCGCGCATGCGATCGGTCTGCGCCTGGATCTCGCGCGCCAGCTCGTCGCGCGAAATGCCCGCCTTGCCGACCTCGGCGGCCAGGCCGCCACTGCGGTCCCCGGACATGTAGGACTCGATGCCGAAAAGAGCGAAGGTGACGGCGATGAGGCCAAGAATGGTTTTGGCGAGCCAGCCATGGGCATGCTTGCGGATTGCTTCGAGCACGGTGGATTCACTCCGGAAACGTCATCGCGCGATTTTCGCGCAATTTACCGCGCGCGTCTCGCTTCGCGGCTGATGGCACATGAAAAAAGGCGAACTTGCGTTCGCCTTTTCGAGTTGGCGGAGTGGACGGGACTCGAACCCGCGACCCCCGGCGTGACAGGCCGGTATTCTAACCAACTGAACTACCACTCCCGATTATTTGGCGCCACCGCTACCGCCATGGCGCCGAAACCGCTGTGTTTCTTGTCGCGCCCCGCTGGTGGGTGCTGAGGGGTTCGAACCCCCGACATTCGCCTTGTAAGGGCGACGCTCTACCAGCTGAGCTAAGCACCCGACAAAGACCAAAATTCTACAATAGATTTCCGGGTCCTGCCAAGCGCGATGTGCGCTTCATGCAATCAGTTGATCGCATCCTTCAGTCCCTTGCCGGCGCGGAACTTCGGCACCTTGGCAGCCTTGATCTTGATGGACGCGCCCGTGCGCGGATTGCGGCCTGTACGTGCAGCGCGCTTGCCGACGTAGAAGCTGCCGAAACCCACCAGCGTCACCATGTCGCCCTTCTTCAGTGCCTTCTTCACGGCTTCGACCGCGGCATCCAGTGCGCGTCCGGCGGCGGCCTTGGAGATGTCGGCAGAGTCGGCGATGGCATCGATCAGTTCGGATTTGTTCACGTGTTGTCCCCTTCAGTAAAGTGGCACAGGAAAGCCCTGTGGCCGCTTTATAACAACCCGCAAAACCTTGTGTCAAGCGCTTTCCAGACCGATGCACAAAAAAATCCCGCGACTGGCGCGGGATTCCGGAACGTCAGTGGAAAAAGCTCAATGCCGTCAATGCTTGAGCGCAACCTGGGACGTGGCATCTTCTTCCGGCACGGCGATGGCAGGGGCGGCTTCCGCATCGTCCGGGAGAGGTTCCGGCGCGCGTTCGAGCGCCAGTTCCAGCACCTCGTCGATCCATTTCACCGGATGGATGTCGAGCCGGTTCTTGATGGTATCGGGAATCTCGGTGAGATCCTTGACGTTTTCCTGCGGGATCAGCACGGTCTTGATGCCGCCGCGATGCGCAGCGAGGAGTTTTTCCTTCAGCCCCCCGATCGGCAGCACCTCGCCACGCAGGGTGATCTCGCCGGTCATCGCCACGTCGGCGCGTACCGGGATACCGCTCAGGATCGACACCATCGCGGTACAGATGGCAATGCCCGCGGATGGCCCGTCCTTCGGCGTCGCGCCCTCCGGCAGGTGGATATGGATGTCGCGCTTCTGGTAGAAGTCCTGCTCGATGCCCAGCTTGCGCGTGCGTGCGCGCACCACCGACAGCGCCGCCTGGATCGACTCCTGCATCACTTCGCCGAGCTTGCCGGTGGTCGTCATCTTGCCGCGCCCCGGCAGCGCCACGGCCTCGATGGTGAGCAGTTCACCGCCCACCTCGGTCCAGGCGAGACCGGTGACCTGACCGACCTGGTTGTTCTTCTCCGCAATGCCGAAGCTGAAGCGGCGCACCCCCAGGTACTTGTCGAGATTGCGCGCGGTGACGCTGATTTTCGCCGCCTTCTGCTTCTTCAGCAGCAGCGCCTTCACCGCCTTGCGGCAGATCTTGGAAATCTCGCGTTCGAGGTTGCGCACCCCGGCCTCGCGCGTGTAATAGCGCACGATATCGCGCAGCGCGGATTCGGCGATCACCAGTTCGGTCGTCTTGATGCCGTTGACCTTGAGCTGCTTCGGCACCAGGTAGCGCTCGGCGATGTTGATCTTCTCGTCCTCGGTGTAACCCGACAGGCGGATCACTTCCATGCGGTCGAGCAGGGGCGCCGGCAGGTTGAGCGAGTTCGCCGTGGCGACGAACATCACGTCGGACAGGTCGTATTCGACCTCGATGTAATGGTCCTGGAAGGTGTGATTCTGCTCGGGGTCGAGCACTTCCAGCAACGCCGATGACGGATCGCCACGGAAGTCCTGGCCCATCTTGTCGACTTCATCGAGCAGGAACAGCGGGTTCTTCACGCCGACCTTGGTCAGGCTCTGCAGGATCTTGCCCGGCATCGAGCCGATGTAGGTGCGGCGATGGCCACGGATCTCCGACTCGTCGCGCACGCCACCCAGTGCCATGCGCACGAACTTGCGGTTGGTCGCGCGTGCGATCGACTGGCCGAGCGAGGTCTTGCCCACCCCGGGTGGTCCGACCAGGCACAGGATCGGCGCCTTCACCTTGTCGACGCGCTGCTGCACGGCGAGGTATTCGAGAATGCGTTCCTTGACCCTGTCCAGGCCATAGTGGTCCTGGTCCAGCACTTTCTCGGCCTTGGCGAGATCCTTGCTGATCTTGGTCTTCTTCTTCCAGGGCAGGCCGACCATCGCTTCGATGTAGCTGCGGATCACCGTCGCCTCGGCGGACATCGGCGACATCATGCGCAGTTTTTTCAGCTCGCCAAGCGCCTTGGCCTCGCCTTCCTTGGACATGCTCGCGCCCTTGATGCGCTTTTCCAGTTCCTCGAGCTCGGCACCTTCCTCGATGTCGCCAAGCTCCTTCTGGATCGCCTTGACCTGTTCGTTGAGGTAATACTCGCGCTGGCTCTTCTCCATCTGCCGCTTGACGCGGCCGCGGATGCGCTTTTCCACCTGCAGGATGTCGAGTTCGCCTTCGAGCAGGCCGAGCAGGTGTTCGAGCCGCTTGTCGATGGCGATCATCTCCAGCACTTCCTGTTTCTGCTCGAGTTTCAGCGGCAGGTGCGCGACGATGGTGTCGGCGAGCCGGCCGCCCTCGTCGATGCCCGACAGCGAGGTAAGGATTTCCGGCGGAATCTTCTTGTTCAGCTTGACGTACTGGTCGAATTGGGTCAGCAGGGCGCGACGCATGGCCTCGACCTCGACCGGTTCCTCGCTTTCGGCAGGGAGAACCTCCGCGCGCGCGGACAAATGCGTCCCCGTGTCGGTGACCTCCAGCACGCGCGCGCGCTGGTTGCCCTCGACCAGCACCTTGACGGTGCCGTCGGGCAGTTTCAGCATCTGCAGCACGGTGGCGACGCTGCCGGTGCCATACAGGTCTTCCGGCGTCGGATCGTCCTGGGCGGCGGTTTTCTGCGCGATCAGCAGGATGCTCTTGCCGGATTCCATCGAGGTTTCCAGCGCCTTGATGGACTTCGGGCGGCCCACGAACAGCGGGATCACCATGTGAGGGAAGACCACCACGTCACGGAGCGGCAACAATGGCAGGTCGATCTGTTCCTTGAGGGTGTTGTCGCTCATGTCGGTTTCCTGATCGGAGTTGAAAGAAGAACGCGCAAAAATTCAGTGCACGCAGTTCGATATGAGGTGCAGGAGTTGGAAATCAAGGGGGGGCGGAGGTTCGCCGCGCCGTTTTGCGGGTTGGCTGCGCCCCGGAAACGCCACCGTGGCCTCATGCGGCGGCCGGCGCGAAGTTGCCGGCCTGCCGCGCCGCCGTTCGGGACAACGGGTGCGCGGCAGGCCATGATGAAAGGGCTCAGGCCCCGGCGGCCAGCGGCTGGTCGCCCTGGTCGGAGTAGATCAACAGCGGCTTGCCTTCGCCCTCGATCAGGCTACTGTCCACCACGACCTTGCTGACCCCTTTCAGCGACGGCAGGTCGTACATGGTGTCGAGCAGCGCGTGTTCGATGATCGAGCGCAAACCGCGTGCGCCCGTGCGGCGCGTAAGCGCGCGTCGGGCGATTGCGCCCAGTGCGTCGTCGCGGAATTCCAGTTCGACGCCTTCCATCTTGAACAGCTTGGCGAACTGCTTGGTCAACGCGTTCTTGGGCTCGGTGAGAATCTGTACCAGTGCCGCTTCGTCGAGCTCATCAAGCGTGGCGACAACCGGCAAACGGCCGACAAATTCGGGAATCAGGCCGTATTTGATGAGATCTTCGGGTTCCGCCTGCTGCAGAAGTTCGGCATCGCGCCGCGTTTCGTCGACTTTCTTCACCTGCGCACCAAAGCCGATGCCGCCCTTCTCGGTGCGGTTGCGGATGACCTTTTCCAGGCCGCTGAAGGCGCCCCCACAGACGAACAGGATGTTGCTGGTGTCGACCTGGACGAATTCCTGATTCGGATGCTTGCGCCCGCCCTGCGGCGGCACCGAAGCGGTGGTGCCCTCGATCAGCTTGAGCAGCGCCTGCTGCACGCCTTCGCCGGAGACGTCGCGGGTAATCGACGGGTTGTCCGACTTGCGCGAGATCTTGTCGATCTCGTCGATGTAGACGATGCCCTGCTTGGCTTTTTCGACGTCGTAGTCGCACTTCTGCAACAGCTTCTGGATGATGTTCTCGACGTCTTCACCGACGTAACCCGCCTCGGTCAGCGCGGTGGCATCGGCGATGACGAAAGGTACGTTGAGCAGGCGCGCCAGGGTCTGCGCGAGCAGGGTCTTGCCGGAACCCGTCGGCCCGATCAGGAGGATGTTGCTCTTCGCCAGTTCGACCTCGCCCGTGGCGCCGGTATTGCTGCGCAGGCGCTTGTAGTGGTTGTACACCGCCACCGCCAGCGCTTTTTTCGCCGCCGCCTGGCCGATCACGTACTGGTCGAGGATGCCGCGAATCTCGTGCGGTGTCGGCAGGTCCGAACCGCCCTTCTGGCTGTCGGCCTGCTGGATTTCCTCGCGGATGATGTCGTTGCACAGCTCGACGCATTCGTCGCAGATGAACACCGACGGCCCGGCAATCAGCTTGCGGACCTCGTGCTGGCTCTTGCCGCAGAAGGAGCAATAGAGAAGTTTGTCGCCCGAGCCTTTGTCTGCCATGCCAGTTCCTTGCTTAATTGCCTGCTGCCTCGTTGCGGCTGGTCAGCACCTTGTCGACCAGCCCGTACTGTACCGATTCATCCGCACTCATGAAGTTGTCACGGTCGGTATCGCGCTCGATGGCTTCCATGCTCTGCCCGGTGTGTTTGGCCAGCATGCCGTTGAGGCGTTCCTTCAAGTACAGGATTTCCTTGGCGTGAATCGCGATGTCCGACGCCTGGCCCTGAAAGCCGCCGAGCGGCTGGTGGATCATCACCCGCGAATTGGGCAGGCAGAAGCGCTTGCCCTTCGCGCCCGCGGTCAGCAGGAACGCGCCCATGCTCGCGGCCTGGCCGATGCACAGCGTCGACACGTCCGGCTTGATGAACTGCATGGTGTCGTAGATCGCGAGACCCGCCGAAACCGAGCCGCCCGGCGAGTTGATGTAGAAATAGATGTCCTTGTCGGGGTTTTCCGACTCGAGAAACAGCATCTGCGCCACCACCAGGTTGGCGGTGGCATCGTTCACCGGGCCGACGAGGAAAATCACGCGCTCCTTGAGCAGGCGCGAGTAGATGTCGTAGGCGCGCTCGCCCCGGCCGCTCTGCTCGACCACCATCGGCACCAGCCCCAGCCCCTGGGGCTCGATGAAGCTGCTTTCCAGATCAATGCGCATCAGGCACGTCCCATCAATTCGTCAAAGGAGGTTGTCACGTCTTCCACTTGGGCCTGACCTGCGACCCATGCTACCACATTCTCTTCGAGCGCCAGGGACTCGATTTCCTGCATGCGCTCAGGGTTTTGCAGGTACCACTGCACCACCTGCTCGGGCTCCTCGTAGCTCTGCGCCTGCTCCTCGATCAGGGCGTGCAGCTGTTCCGGCTGCGCCGCCAGGGTGTTCTTCTGCACGATCTCGGCAAGAATCAGGCCGAGCCGCACGCGCCGTTCGGCCTGTCCAGTAAACATATCGGCCGAAAGCTTCATCGTCTGAACCCCGCGCTGCTGCATGTCGGCTTCGGTCATTTTCATCAGGCGCTCGGTCTCCATCGCCACCAGGCTCTTCGGCACGTCGAGCGTGCTGTTGCCCAGCAGCAGTTCCATCGCCTGCTCTTTCATCTTGCCCTTGATGCGACGCGTCACCTCGCGCTCGAGGTTGGTCTTGACCTCGGCCTTGAGCTTGTCGAGGTCACCGTCCTCGATGCCGAGCATTCTGGCGAAGTCGGCGTCGAGCGGCGGCAGCACCGGCGCCTGCACGTCCTGCACGCGAATTTCGAAACGCGCGGTCTTGCCGGCCAGTTCACGCGCCGCGTAGTCAGCGGGGAACGCGACGTCAAAAGCCTTGCGCTCGCCCGCGCTCACGCCCACCAGATTCTGCTCGAAATCCTTCAGCAGGCGGCCCTCGCCGATCACCGCGCCGAAGCCCTCGGCCTTGCCGCCCTCGAAAGGCACACCGTCGACCTTGCCCTCGAAATCGAAGCGCACCAGATCGCCTTCCTGCGCCGCACGATCGGCCGGCGCGAAGGTCTGGCGCTGCTTGCGCAGGATGTCGAGCGTCTTCGCCACGTCGGCCTCGCCCACCTCGACCACCGGGCGGCTCAGCTTGCCGTCGCCCAGCGCGCCAATCGCCACGTCCGGATAGACTTCGAAGCTCGCGCTGAAGATCATTCCCGCGGCCGCCTCGGACGGTTTGGCTTCGAAGCGCGGATAACCGGCAACCTTGAGCTGGTGGGCCTGCACAGCCTCGCCAAAGCGCGCCTGCAGGGTCTCGCCCAGCACGTCCTGGCGCACGCCGGGGCCGTGCACGCGCGCCACCGCGGAGAGCGGCGCCTTGCCGGGGCGAAAGCCGTCCATCCTGACGTTGCGCGCCATGCGCTTGAGGCGGCTCTGCACTTCGGCTTCCAGTTGGTCCATCGGCACGCTGATGTCGAAGCGGCGACCCAGCCCTTCGAGGATTTCGAGATTTGCTTGCATCGGAAAGTTTCCTGGCTCAGATTGAAATGGGGTGAGAAGCGAATGACTTCAAGTTGCTGGTGCGAAAGGGGGGACTCGAACCCCCACGCCTTGCGGCGCTGGAACCTAAATCCAGTGCGTCTACCAATTCCGCCACTCTCGCGGCGTGGCCGCAAAATCGTCAACTAATTAGTATAATATAATCAAGATGATGCCGTCATCCAGGCGAACCACGCCTCCCGCCTAAGTCTTTATTCCCATTCCGTTTTTTGTTGCCGGTGCCGGTCGACCATTACGAAAACTTCCCTGTCGCGTCCTGGCTCCTGCCCGCCCGCCTGCGGCGGCCGGTGGAGGCGATCTACCGCTTCGCGCGTAGCGCCGACGACATCGCCGACGAGGGCGATGCGCCCACGGCGGAACGCCTGGCGGGGCTCGCCGCCTACCACGCCGCGCTCGACCGCATTGAACGGGGCGACACGCCCGACGATGACGCGGTGTTCGGCCCGCTGGCCGCGGCGATCCGCGAACACGCCATTCCCCTTGCCCCTCTGCGCGACCTGCTGTCGGCTTTCGCGCAGGATGTGGAAAAGACCCGCTACGCGCATTTCGGCGAGCTCATGGACTACTGCCGCCGCTCGGCCAACCCGGTGGGGCGTCTGATGCTGCACCTGTACGGCGACCGCGATCCACGCCACCTGGCGTATTCCGACGCGATCTGCAGCAGCCTGCAATTGACCAATTTCCTGCAGGACATCGCAGTCGACTACAGGAAGGGGCGCATCTACCTGCCGCAGGACGAAATGGCGGCGCACCACGTGGGCGAGGCGCAGATCGCGGCGGGCGACGCGGGCGGCCTGTGGCATGCGCTCATGCGCCGGCAGATTGCGCGCGCGCGCCAGTTGCTGCAGGCGGGCGCGCCGCTCGGTCGCGCGCTCACCGGCCGCATCGGGCTGGAACTGCGGCTGACGATCCGCGGCGGCGAGACCATCCTGCGCAAGCTCCATGCCGATCCCGCATGCGTATTCGACAATCGTCCGGTGCTGACGCGCGCGGACTGGATCCTCATGCTGGCGCGCGGCCTCGTCTGAACATGGACCCGCACCGCTACTGCCAGGAGCGCGCCGCCGCCAGCGGCTCGAGTTTCTATTACAGCTTCGTTTTCCTGCCTGCCGAAACGCGGCGCGCGATCACCGCGTTCTATGCGCTGTGCCGCGAACTCGACGACGTGGTGGATGAATGCAGCGATGGCGCGGTGGCGGCAGCAAAGCTCGACTGGTGGCGCGAGGAAATCGGCCGCTTCGCCGCCGGCGCACCGCAGCACCCGGTGACCCGGGCACTGCACGCGACACAAGCGGGGCGTCACATCCCGCCAGCATTGCTGCTGGAGATCGTCGACGGTATGGCGATGGACCTCGACCACGTGCGCTATGCCGATTTCAGGACCCTGCGTCTGTACTGCCACCGCGTCGCCGGCGTGGTCGGCGAAGTCGCCGCGGACATTTTCGACGGCCCGCGCGGCGCGCACGACCGCGCGCTGCGCCGCTACGCCCATGAGCTTGGGCTGGCGTTCCAGCTCACCAACATCATTCGCGACGTCGGCGAGGACGCGCGGCGCGGCCGCATCTACCTGCCGCAGGACGAACTGGCGCGCTTCGGCGTCGCCGAGCGCGACCTGCTCGACGCCCGCGACTCGCCCGCATTCCAGGCGCTGATGCAGTTCCAGTACGAGCGGGCGATCGCGCATTACGACAATGCCCTTGCCACCCTGCCCGCCGCCGCGAAGCGCGCGCAGCGTCCCGGCCTGGTGATGGCTGCGATCTACCGCACACTGCTCGATGAAATCCGCCGCGACGGCTTCCCCGTGCTGCGCGCGCGCGTGGCACTCACGCCGCTGCGCAAGCTGTGGCTGGCGGCACGTACCTGGGTGGCGCCATGAACCCGCGCGTCGCCGTGATCGGCGGCGGCTGGGCCGGCTGCGCCGCGGCGCTGACGCTCGCCGACGCCGGCATCACGGTGACGCTCTACGAAGCGGCGCACACGCTTGGCGGCCGCGCGCGCGCGGTGGAACTCGAAGGCGCGACACTCGACAACGGCCAGCACATTCTGCTTGGCGCCTATGCGCAGACGCTCGCCCTGATCGAGCGCCTGCACCCGGCAGGCGAGGCGTTGTGGCGCCTGCCGCTGGCACTGGAACAGCCAGCGGAGTTCCGGCTTGCCTGCCCGCGCCTGCCCGCGCCCTGGCATCTCGTGACCGGACTCCTCGGTGCACACGGCCTGCGCTGGCAGGACAAGCTGGCGGCGGCACGCTGGATCAATGCGCAACTGCGCGACCGTTCGCGCCGGGACGGGCTGAGCGTGGCCCAGTTGACCCGCGATCAGCCGGAGGCCGTCAACCGGCTATTGTGGCATGCGCTGTGCGTTTCCGCGCTCAATACGCCACCTGAACAGGCCAGCGCGCAGGTCTTCGTCAACGTGCTGCGCGACGCGTTCGGCGGACGTCGCGCCGACAGCGATCTGCTGCTGGCGCGGCGCGATCTCGGCACGCTGCTGCCGGTGCCCGCCGCCGCCCGCGTTACCGAGCGCGGCGGCGCGGTACGGCGTGCATGCCGGGTGACCGCGCTCGACGTCAGCGACGCAGGGGTCCGCATCGCCACGCGCACCGACGCAAGCACATACAGCCACGTCGTGCTGGCGGTCGCCCCGCAGCACGTGTCTGGCCTGCTGCCGCGCAGCGCGTCGTTCGCGGCATTGTCCGGGACGATGCGGCGCTACCGTTACCAGCCCATCGCCACGCTGTATCTGCAATTCGATCCGGCCGTGCGGCTGGCTCGACCGCTCTATGCGCTCGGCAACGGTCCTGCACAGTTCGTGTTCGACCGTGGCCAGAGCCACGATCAGCCGGGTCTCCTCGCGCTCGTCGCCAGCACGGCGTCAGCCCTGCCCGCCGACTGGACGGTGCAGGCGGAGCGACAGTTGCGCGGCATCGTCGATGCCGGGCCGCCACGCTGGCGCCGCCGCATCGTCGAAAAGCAGGCCACCTACGCGTGCGTGCCCGACCTCGTCCGCCCGTCCAACCGCACCGCACATCCGCGCGTGTTTCTCGCCGGCGATTACACGGAAGGACCGTATCCCGCCACGCTCGAAAGCGCGACACTAAGCGGAGTACAATCGGCCGCCGCCCTTCTCGAATCGCTATGAAAGACTACCAAGCCCGCCCCGACCTGCTCGCCGGCCGCGTCGTCCTCGTCGCCGGCGCCAGTTCCGGCCTCGGCCGCACGGCCAGCCTTGCGTACGCACGCCATGGCGCCACCGTCGCGCTGCTGGCACGCAACGAAGCCCGGCTCGAAACCGTGTACGACGAAATCGTCGCGGCCGGCGGCCCCGAACCGGCGATGTTTCCCTTCGATCTCGCCGCCGCCGACGACCGTGGCCTGGAAACGCTCGCCGGCACCATCGCCCACCATCTGGGACGGCTCGACGGCATGCTCTACAGCGCGCACCAGTTCTTCAGCCTGACCCCGCTTGCCCTGCAGACGCTGGAGCAATGGCAATCGCTCATGCGCGTCAACCTCATCGCGCCCTTCGCGCTGACCCGTGCCTGTCTGCCGCTGCTGCGCCAGGCGCCCGACGCCTCGGTCGTCTTCACCGGCGAGTCGCACGGGCACAGGCCCGCCGCGTACTGGGGCGGGTATGCGGTGGCGAAAGCCGGACTCGAAACCCTCACACACATCTGGAACGAGGAACTCGCCGACACGGCGACGCTGCGCATCAACACCCTGATTCCCGGCCCGGTGGCCACGACGCTGCGCGCCCGCACCCACCCCGGCCACACGCCCGACGCGCTGCCCGCCCCGGATGACCTGATGCCCTGGTATCTGTACCTCATGGGCCCCGACAGCCAGACGGTGCGCGGCCAGATCATCGAGTGCGCGCCCTGACACATTGATGAAGGTCGGTCGCTACGAGATTCTCGAAGAACTCGGCCAGGGCGCCATGGGCCGCGTGTACCGTGCGCGCGATCCCCTGATCGATCGTCCTGTGGCGATCAAGACCGTGCCGATCGAGGAATTGCAGCGGGACGGCCGCGACGCCGAGGCGCGCTTCCTGCGCGAGGCGCAGAGTGCCGGCCGCCTGTCGCATCCGAACATCGTGACCATCTACGACGTGGGCGAGGCCGACGGCCTGGCCTACATCGCCATGGAATTTCTCACCGGCGCCACCCTGCGTGAAGTCATGGACAGGGGGCCGATGCCCCTCGACCTCGCGCTGGAAACGGCGCAGCAGATGGCCGATGCGCTGGCTTTCGCCCATGCGCATGGCGTCATCCATCGCGACGTCAAGCCGGCCAACGTCATGATCAGCGGCGGCCAGGGCCGCATCAAGCTGACCGACTTCGGCATCGCCCACCTCGCCAACAGCGACCACACCCAGGCCGGCCAGATGCTCGGTTCGCCGCGCTACATGTCACCGGAACAGGCGATGGGGCGGGAGCTCGACGGTCGTTCCGACATGTTCTCACTGGGTGCCGTGCTGTACGAAATGCTTACCGGGCACTACGCCTTCGACGGCGACAACCTGCCCGTGATCGTCTATCGCGTCATCCACGACACTCCGGTCGCCGCGGCGACCCTGCGTCCGGCCCTGCCCGCGCCCCTGCTCGAATTGCTCGACCGCCTGCTCAGCAAGGATCCCGCCGCGCGCCCCGATGCCCGGACCGCATCGGAGATGTTCGCCACGCTGCGCGCCGGTGCGGCGTCAGCGGCCATCACTCCGGCACCACGCCCCCGCCTGTGGCCTTTCATCCCGTTTGCGATGCTCGGCGTCTTCGTCATCGCCACAGCCATCCTGCTGCTGCGACCCGAGGCCGTCGAACCACCTCCCGGGGCTGCGTCCGTTCCCGTGCCCGTTCCAACGCCCGTACCCGAGCGAACGGAAAGCGTGCCACCCGTGGCCTCGCAACCCGCCGCGAGTGAACCCGCGCCGTCTGCTCCGGTGCCGGTCGCACCACCCCCCTCCACGGTGCGGACAGCCCCTCCGGCCACCGACGCCTATCTCGCCGGCCTCGACAAGAAAGCCGTCGAACTGCGCATCCGCCGCACCGAGCTGCTGCTCGAATACACCGAGCAGCACCCCGACGTCGCCCAGATCGACCGTCAGCTCGAACAGCTAAGCGACGAGCGGCGGCGCTACCTGCGGCAGGCGCAGCGGCGCGCCGCGCCGTGAGTCACCGATTCAGGGGACGCGGCGCCTCACTTCTGGTCGCGGGTTTCCGCCTCGATGCGATCGAGTTCGGCGTCGAGATCGGTTTCCGACATCGGTGAATAATCGGATTCAGGCGCGGGCTTGTTGCGGGTGATCAGTTGCGCGACCACGATACCGAGCTCGTACAGGACCCACAATGGCACGGCGAGCATGAACTGCGACACCACGTCCGGCGGGGTGAAGATGGCGCCGACGACGAACGCGCCGACGACCACATAGGGACGAATCTCGCGCAACTTGGCCACCGACACCATGCCCATCTTCACCAGCAGCACGACCGCCACGGGCACTTCGAAAGTGATGCCGAAGGCCATGAACAGGGTCAGGACGAAATCGAGATACTTGCCGATGTCGGTCATCACTGCCACGCCCTCGGGCGCGACACCGACGATGAAACCGAACACCACCGGGAACACGAGGAAATAGGCAAACGCCATGCCGGTGAGAAACAGAACCACGCTCGCCACCACCAGCGGCACGCCGATGCGTTTCTCGTGCTGGTACAGGCCGGGCGCGACAAAGGCCCAGATCTGGTAGAACACCCACGGCAGCGCCAGCAGGAAAGCGGCCATCAGAGTAACTTTCACCGGCACGAAGAACGGCGTCGTCACCTCGGTGGCAATCATCTGGCCACCCTGCGGCAGCGCCGCCAGCATTGGCCTCGCCAGCAACGCGTAGATATCCTGCGCCCACGGAAACAGGGCGATGAACAGGACCACCACCACAACCACGGCGCGCAACAACCGGTCGCGCATCTCGATGAGATGCGAGATGAAGGTCTCTTCGACGGCTTTGTTCATGACGATTTGTCGCCGGACGTACCGTGGGCTGTCTCGACCACCGTCGTCGGCGCGGCGATGGGGTCATCCAGTGGCAGACTCTGCTGCGGCGCCTGCTCCTCCACCAGTTGCTGCATGGCCGGTGCGGTGACCGGGCGCTCGCCTTCGGTCGTGCCCATCGCCTCCATGACGCGGGTGACGTTGCCGGTTTCCTTGCGCAGGTAATCGTCGACCACGGTGGCCTGCTGCTCGACACCGGACGCCGCCGACTCCACCGAGGACTTGAGCGTCTCCCCGGCCCGACGCAGCTCGTCAAGCTGGATTTCACGGCTGATGTCGGATTTCACCGATGTCACATAGCGCTGCATGCGCCCGTACAGGTGCCCGACCGTACGCGCCACCCGGGGCAGACGCTCGGGGCCGATGACGATCAGCGCCACGACGCCGATGACGAGAAGTTCGGAAAAGCCGATGTCGAACATGATTCAGACGCAAGTTGCAAGCTTCAAGTTACAAGGGGTTTTCTTGCAACTTGCATCTTGCATCTTGTCGCTCAGCTCTGCTGCCTGTCCTTCACTTCGGCGTCGATGGTGCGACCGCCCGGCTCGCCTTCGGCGATTTTCGGTGCGTCTTCCTTCATGCCTTCCTTGAAGCCTTTGACCGCGCCACCGAGGTCGCTGCCGATGTTGCGCAGCTTCTTGGTGCCAAAAATCAACAGCACCACCAGCAGAACGATCAGCCAATGCCAGATGCTCAAGCTACCCATGGAATGTCTCCTTGTCGATTAGGTGCGACGGACGGGATCGCCGCCGCCGAATACGTGGATGTGCAGGTGGAACACTTCCTGGCCGCCGCCACGCCCGGTGTTGACGAGCGTCTTGAAGCCCGCGTCGAGTCCCTGTTCCTTCGCCAGGCGCGGTGCGAGCAACAGCATGCGGCCCAGCAGCGCCTGGTGCTCCGGGGCGCAATCGGCGAGCGAGGCGACATGCATCTTCGGAATGATCAGGCAATGCACGCGGGCAAACGGGTGGATGTCGTTGAACGCCAGCACCTCGTCGTCCTCGTACACCTTGGTGGACGGGATCTCGCCTGCGACGATCTTGCAGAAAATGCAGTCACTCATGTCGGTTCGCCTTCTCGACCAGCCCGGACAAGCCCTCGCGGCGCGCCAGCTCGTTCAGCACGTCGGCCGGTTTCAGACCCGTGTGCGCCAGCAGCACCAGGGTATGAAACCACAAATCGGCGACTTCGTAGATGATCTTTTCGGCTTGGCCGTCCTTGGCCGCCATCACCGTCTCGGTCGCTTCCTCGCCGATCTTCTTCAGGATCGCGTCGGTGCCTTTTGCGTACAGCTTCGCCACGTAGGAGCTGTCGGGCGACGCCTGCTTGCGCGCTTCCAGCGTTTCGGCGAGACGGTCGAGGATGTCGCTCATTTGTAGATCTCGTCGGGATGCTTCAGCACCGGTTCGACCGCCACCCAGCGATCGTTCTCCAGAGTCTGGAAGAAACACGAGCGGCGCCCGGTGTGGCAGGCGATGCCGCCGACCTGCTCGATCTTCAGGAGCACCACGTCGCTGTCGCAATCGGTGCGGATTTCGCGCACGTGCTGCACATGGCCGGATTCCTCGCCCTTGCGCCACAGACGGTTTCGCGAGCGCGAGAAATACACGCCGCGCCCGGTGCGCGCGGTTTCCTCCAGCGCCTCGCGGTTCATCCAGGCCACCATGAGGATTTCGCCGCTGGCAGCATCCTGGGCGATCGCCGGGACGAGTCCGTTGGCATCCCACTGGATGACATCAAGCCAGCTGCTCACAGGCGCACCTCGATGCCGTGTTGCTGCATGTATTCCTTGGCTTCGCGGATACCGTATTCGCCGAAGTGGAAGATGCTTGCCGCCAGCACCGCGTCGGCATGGCCTTCCTTGACGCCATCGACCAGATGCTGCAGCGTGCCGACGCCGCCGCTGGCGATGATGGGAATACCGACCGCGTCGGAAATCGCGCGCGTGAGCGCGAGATCGAAGCCGCTCTTGGTGCCGTCGCGGTCCATCGATGTCAGGAGCAGTTCACCGGCGCCCAGGCCTTCCATTTGCTTCGCCCACTCGATGGCATCCAGGCCGGTGGCCTTGCGGCCGCCGTGGGTGAACACCTCCCAGCGGTCGCCGACGCGTTTGGAATCGATCGCGACGACGATGCACTGGCTGCCGTAGCGGTCGGATGCGTCCTTCACCAGCTGCGGATTGACCACCGCCGAGGTGTTGATGCTCACCTTGTCGGCGCCGGCGTTGAGCAGGCGTTGCACGTCGCCCACCACGCGCACGCCGCCGCCCACGGTCAGCGGAATGAACACTTCGGCGGCGACCGCTTCGATGATGTGCAGAATGAGGTCACGGTCGTCGGAAGACGCCGTGATGTCGAGAAAGGTCAGTTCGTCGGCGCCCGCCTCGTTGTAGCGGCGCGCGATCTCGACCGGATCGCCGGCGTCCTTCAGTTCGACGAAGTTGACGCCCTTGACCACGCGGCCATGGGTGACGTCGAGGCAAGGAATGATGCGCTTGGCCAGCATGACTAGACGCCGAACACACCGCCGGCGAGTTCGTCGGCGAGCTTCTGTGCCGCGGCGAAATCGAGCGTGCCCTGGTAGATGGCACGGCCGGTGATGGCGCCGATGATACCGTCCTTGGCGACGGCCGACAGCGCACGCACGTCGTCGAGGTTGGTGACGCCACCGCTGGCGATGACCGGGATCGACAAGGCCTGCGCGAGGCGCTGGGTGGCCTCGACGTTGACGCCCGTCAGCATGCCGTCGCGGCCGATATCGGTATAGATGACGGCCTCGACACCATAGCCCTCGAAGCGCTGGGCGAGGTCGACGACGTCGTGCCCGGTGAGTTTGGACCAGCCTTCCACTGCGACCTTGCCATCCCTGGCGTCGAGGCCGACCATGACGTGGCCGGGGAAGGCGTCGCAGGCCTCGTGCAGGAAACCGGGGTTCTTCACCGCGGCGGTGCCGATGATGACATAACGCACGCCGTCGTCGAGGTAGCGCTCGATGGTGGCGAGGTCACGGATACCGCCGCCGAGCTGCACCGGCATCTCGTCTCCCACGGCATCGACGATGGCGCGGATGGCTGCGTCGTTGACCGGCTTGCCGGCGAACGCGCCATTGAGGTCGACCAGGTGCAGGCGCCGCGCACCTTGCGCCTGCCAGTGGCGCGCGGTGGCCGCCGGATCTTCGGAAAATACCGTGGCCTTGGCCATTTCGCCCTGTTCCAGGCGCACGCAGTGGCCGTCCTTGAGGTCGATCGCAGGAATGATCAGCATGGTCGTACGGAAGCGAAGTTAGGCGCAGGCCGCGCCGGACAGTGCGGCGGCCGGTGCCGAGGCGCACGGCTGCCAGGTTGCGAAATTGCCCAGCAGCGCCAAACCGGCATTCTGGCTTTTTTCCGGATGGAACTGCACGGCGAAGATGTTCCCCGCCGCCACGGCGCAGGTGAACGGAAACGGGTAATGCGAGAAACCGGCGATCACTTCCGGCGCGTCGGGCTGCACGAAATAGCTGTGCACGAAATAGAAGCGCGTGCCTTCCTCGATACCCGCCCACAAGGGATGCGGCATCGCCTGGTGCACGTCGTTCCAGCCCATGTGCGGAACCTTGAGCTTGTTGCCGGCGGCGTCGTGCATCGCCTCGGGCGGAAAGCGCTGCACCGTGCCGGGTAGGATGCCGAGGCAGGCGGTATCGCCCTCCTCGCTGTGCTCGAACAGCACCTGCATGCCCATGCAGATGCCGAGGAAAGGCTTGCTGCGCGCCGCATCGACGATGGCGTGGCGCAGGCCGCGGGCGTCGATCTCGCGCATGCAGTCGGGTGCGGCGCCCTGCCCCGGAAACACCACGCGGCTGGCTTGCGCGACCACCTGCGGGTCGGACGTCACCACCACGCGCGCCGACGGCGCGACGTGTTCGATGGCCTTGGACACCGAACGCAGGTTGCCCATGCCGTAATCGACGACGGCGATGTCGATCTTCACAGGGCGCCTTTCGTCGAAGGCAGCACGTCCCCCATGCGCGGGTCGGCCTCCACCGCCATGCGCAGCGCCCGGCCGAAGGCCTTGAAGATGGTCTCCGCCTGGTGATGCGCGTTGATGCCCCGCAGGTTGTCGATGTGCAGCGTGACCCCGGCGTGGTTGACGAAACCGCGGAAGAATTCGAGGAACAGGTCGACGTCGAATTCGCCGATGCGCGCACGCGTGTAATCGACGTGGTATTCCAGCCCGGGGCGGCCGGACAGGTCGATCACCACGCGTGACAAGGCTTCGTCGAGCGGCACGTAGGCGTGGCCATAGCGGCGGATGCCCTTCTTGTCGCCGAGCGCCTGCGCGAAGGCCTGGCCGAGCGTGATGCCGGTGTCTTCGACGGTGTGATGCGCGTCGATGTGCAGGTCGCCCTCGGCCTGGATGTCGAGGTCGACGAGGCCGTGGCGCGCGATCTGGTCGAGCATGTGATCGAGGAAGGGCACGCCGGTGGCGAGCTTTCCCACCCCCGTGCCGTCGAGATCGAGGCGGACCGTGATGCGGGTTTCGAGAGTATTGCGGCTGACTTGGGCGGAACGCATGGCGTCAGAAATTGAGGCGGTAGGAGGGATTCTAGCAGGCCGATCCCGGTTTCAGCACAGCGCCTGCAACGCGCCGACCAGCGCGTCGCATTGCGCGTCGGTGCCGACGGTGATGCGCAGGAAGGGCGCGATGCGCTCGGGATTGCGGAAATGCCGCACGATGATGCTGCGTTCGCGCAGCGCGGCCGCCAACGCCGCGCCATCGTGGGCGGGATGGCGGGCGAAGATGAAATTGGCCGCCGAGGGCAGCACCTCGAAGCCAAGGGCCTGCATCGCGGCCACCAGACGGCTGCGTGTCGCCACCACCCTGGCGCAGATCGACTCGAAATACGCGTGGTCCTCGATCGACGCCAGCGCACCGGCCTGCGCGAAGCGGTCGAGAGGGTAGGAATTGAAGCTGTCCTTCACCCGATTGAGCGCCTCGACGAGGGGGGGCTGGCCGATGGCGTAGCCGACGCGCAGGCCCGCCAGCGCATGCGACTTCGACAGCGTGCGAACGACCAGGAGTTGCGGATGGCGCGCCACCAGCGGCACCGCCGATTCGCCGCCAAAATCGATGTAGGCCTCGTCGATCACCACTACCGAATCGGCATTGCCGGCGAGCAGGCGTTCGATTTCGCCCAAAGCCAGAAGGCGCCCGGTCGGCGCATTGGGGTTGGGGAAGACGATGCCGCCGTTGGGCGCGCGGTAGTCGTCGACGTCGATTTCGAACGCTTCCGTCAGGGGAACCGTGCGGTGGGCGATCGCGTACAAGCCGCAATACACCGGGTAGAAGCTGTAGCTGATGTCCGGGAACAGGATCGGCAATTCGTGCTTCAACAGGGCCATGAAGGCGTGCGCCAGCACTTCGTCGGAGCCGTTGCCGACGAACACCTCGTCCGGCGTCACGCCGTGGTATGCGGCGATCCCCGCACGCAGACGGTCCGAATTGGGGTCCGGATAGAGGCGCAGGGTGTCGGCCGCCTCGGCGCGGACCGCCTCGATGACCTTCGGACTGGGGCCGTAGGGGTTCTCGTTGGTGTTGAGCTTGATCAGGTTGGCCAGTTTCGGCTGCTCACCCGGCACGTAGGGCGTGAGGCCGTGCACCACGGCGCTCCAGTATCGACTCATCGCGGACTCACCGATGGGTCAGGCGGTACTCGGCCGAGCGGGCGTGCGCCTGCAAGCCCTCGCCGTAGGCGAGGGTGGCGGCGATGCGGCCGAGCGTCTGCGCACCGGCCTGCGAGACGTGAATCAGGCTGCTGCGTTTCTGGAAGTCGTACACACCCAGCGGCGAGGAGAAGCGCGCGGTGCGCGAGGTCGGCAACACGTGGTTGGGCCCCGCGCAATAGTCACCGAGCGACTCGCAGGTATGGTTGCCCATGAAGATGGCACCGGCGTGGCGCAGCCTGGGCAGCAGCGCCTCGGGATCGGCGACCGCGAGTTCCAGGTGCTCGGGCGCGATGATGTTGGCGATGGCCGCGGCCTCGTCGAGGTCACGCGTCTTGATCAGCGCACCGCGGTTGCTGAGCGAGGTACGAATTACCTCGCTGCGCGGCATTTCCGCGAGCAGCCTGTCGATGGCCGCCGCCACGGCGTCCAGATAGGCGGCGTCCGGCGACAGCAGGATCGATTGCGCCAGTTCGTCGTGTTCGGCCTGCGAAAAGAGGTCCATCGCCATCCATTCCGCCGGCGCGCTGCCGTCGGCGATGATGAGGATTTCCGAGGGGCCGGCGATCATGTCGATGCCGACGGTGCCGAACACGCGGCGCTTGGCGGCGGCGACGTAGGCGTTGCCGGGACCGACGATCTTGTCGACCTGCGGCACGGTCTCGGTACCATAGGCGAGCGCTGCCACCGCCTGCGCACCGCCGATGGTGAACACACGATCGACTCCGGCGATTGCGGCGGCGGCGAGCACCAGCGGGTTCTTTTCCCCACCCGGCGTGGGCACCACCATGACGAGTTCACCGACCCCGGCGACCTTGGCGGGAATCGCGTTCATCAGCACCGAGGAGGGATACGCCGCCTTGCCGCCGGGCACGTACAGGCCGACGCGGTCGAGCGCGGTGATCTGCTGGCCCAGTACGGTGCCATCGTCCTCGGTGTAGGTCCAGGAATGCTGCACCTGCCGCTCGTGATAGCGACGCACGCGTGCCGCCGCGGTTTCCAGCGCCGTGCGCGTGTCCGCCGGCAAACCATCGCGCGCCGCCGCCAACGTCGCGGCGTCGAGTTCCAGACTGGCGAGCGTGTCGGCCTTCAGGCGATCGAAGCGTTCGGTGTACGCCAGTACCGCATCGTCCCCGCGCGCCCTCACATCCTGCAGGATGGCGGCGACGGTCTCTTCGATGGCAGCATCCGTGGCATCGTCGAATTGCAGCAGGCGATCGAGGTGTGCCCGAAAATCAGGCGCGGCGCTGTCGAGGCGGGTAAGCGTCACCACGGGGTGTGTCCGGTTTCTACAGAATGTCGCCGATTGTACCGTTTTTGCGGGGGTGGGTGCCGCCGTGCGGAACCGGGTCGGGTATCATGTACCCAGGATTTTCCAATAATCCTAAAAACCGCAGTTGGACGCATCCGATGGTGCGTCGGATCGCGTGCCTGCCGCGAAGCAACGACGCCGCAGGCCGGGGCCTGCAAGGAGGCGCGCCAAAGGCAGGTGCGTGAGCCGGCGTACCAGCGGGTGCGTAGCGGACTCACCTGACAGGTGAAGGCAAACGAAGGCGGACATTTCAGCAGTCATGCGGCGTTGGTGAGCGTATCAAGCGGTCAACTGCGGTTTTTAGGATAATTAGACAAAGTCTAGTATTTTGTGGTATTGTGATTTTATGGAATACACTCGCGAAAACATCAGCACCAAGCTGCGCAACCACGGCATCAATCCGACGCATCAGCGCATCGAGATCGCGCATGCGCTGTTTTCACGCCACGAGCATCTGTCCGCCGATCAGGTGATGGCGATCGTCAACACCCGCCACGCCGAGACGTCCAAGGCCACCGTCTACAACACGCTGCGGCTGTTCCTCGAGAAGGGCATGATTCGTGAACTGGTGGTCGACCCGACGAAGATCTTCTTCGACCCCAACACGACGCCGCACCACCACATGTACGAGGTCGATACCGGCCGGCTGTCGGACATCCACGGCGACATCCAGATCACCGGCCTGCCGCCGCTGCCACCGGGCCTGGTGACCGAGGGCGTCGACCTGATCGTGCGCGTTCGCCACGCCAGCTGATTGCCCAGGCCCGTTGATGAAACGGGTCCATATTGACGCCCAACTCGCCGCCGACACGCTGGCGGCGGTCGGCATCGCCACGCATATCCTCAACGCCCACGCGGCCGGCGCCGTGGGTGATCTACCTTTCCTGCACGCCCAGCCCGAACTCTGGATTGATGACGAAGCGCAGGCCGAGCGTGCACGCGCCATTCTTGCATCGCTTCGCGACGTTCCGGTATCGGGCGAAAAGTCGTGTCCGCGCTGTGGCGAGGTAAATCCGGGGCATTTCCTGAGCTGCTGGCATTGCGGCGGCGGACTCAGGGATTATTGATTCGGCCATCTGAAATTTGAAGTGGCGGGGTAATCCGATTCGATATTGCAAGGTCGGGAAGGTGAATGGGCCGAAGCAATCATCCTAAAAACCGCAGTTGACCGCTCCATTCCCTTGCAGATATCGCATGAACCCTGAATTTTCAGGCTTCGTTTGCTGCCACCTGTTGGGTGAGTCCGCTACGTACCCGCTGGCACGCCTGCTCACGCGCCTGCCTTTGTCGCGCCTCCTTGCAGGCCCCGGCCTGCGGCGTCGTTGCTTCGTGGCAGCCACGCGATCAGACGCACCATCGGGCGCGTCCAACTGCGGTTTTTAGGATAATCAATTAAAACAGCGTTCTATTGAGGCGGCTCAACGAATCTGTCTGACCTTCCCCCGAAATTTCGTTTTCCAAGGGTGACGTAGTATTGGCGTTAACTTGGGAAGAGGAAAGATGAAGATACCGAAGCAGGAATACACCGCCGAATTCAAGGAACTGGCGGTCAAGCGTG